>Ga0208589_1000102_pt1 | contig 39865 bp, 34 predicted proteins | sample NGESurshal092012_2_FD_184486 | JGI IMG/M metagenome (GOLD analysis project Ga0208589, IMG submission 184486) | Arctic peat soil microbial communities from Barrow, Alaska - NGEE Surface sample F53-2 shallow-092012 (SPAdes) | ecosystem: Environmental > Terrestrial > Soil > Wetlands > Peat ...
CAGCGCATGGTGCGCGTCGTAGTCCGGCGCCGCCGCTGGTCCCGCGCTCGCGGCCGCGCTGGCCCGGCCGACCAGGTCCAGCACGCGGGCCACCGCCTCGTCCAGGACCGATTCCGCGAGCGTGCCGTCGCTGACGGCCGCCACGATCGCAGCGTCGCTGACCCCCAGGTTGGGCGGCATCTCCAGGTCCAGCCCGGCCGCCAGCGCGGCCACCCGGTCGTGGACCGCCCCCCAGTCGGAGACCACGAGGCCGTCGAATCCCCACTCCTCGCGCAGCACCGTCCGCAGCAGCCACGGGTGCTGCGAGGCATGCGTGCCGTTCACCCGGTTGTACGCGCACATCACGGTCCACGGCCGGGCCCGGGTAACCACTCGCTCGAAGGCCGGCAGGTAGATCTCGCGCAGCGTGCGCTCGTCCACGTCGGCGGACACCCGGACCCGGTCGGTCTCCTGGTTGTTCGCCGCGTAGTGCTTGACCGACGCGCCGACGCCCTGGCTCTGGATGCCCTCCACCATGGCCGCGCCCAGCACGCCAGACAGCAGCGGGTCCTCGGAGAAGTACTCGAAGTTCCGGCCGCAGAGCGGCGAGCGCTTGATGTTGACTCCCGGGCCGAGGACCACCGACACGCCCTGGTCGCGGGCCTCCGCGCCGATGGCCTGCCCGATCCGGCCGGCCAGCTCGGGGTCCCACGACGAGCCAACCGCCGACGCGGTCGGGAAGCAGGTGGCCGGCACGCTGCCGGAGATCCCGACGTGATCGGCGTCCCCGGCCGGCCGGCGCAGGCCGTGCGGGCCGTCGGACACCAGGATGGCCGGGATGCCCAGGCGCGGGACCGGCGTGGTGTGCCAGAAATCGGAGCCCAGGCACAGCGAGGCCTTCTCCTGCAGCGTCAGAGCATTGATCTCCGGCGGATCGGGGATCTCCGGCGGATCGGGCTGCCAAGCGTTCACGCGTTGCTCCTTCGCACCTACAGGATCTGGACGGCCGTGATCAGCTGACGGGCGCTGCCGACGGTGACGCGGGGGCCGGTCAGCTCCAGCGTCGCGGTGCAGCGGATCTGCGCGGCGGAGGAGCCGGCCTGGAGCTCGATCGCGCCCGGCTCGGTGATCCGGGTCAGCCCGGGACCGACGAAGGCGAACCGGTCGGCGTGAATGCCGAAGGAGACGGTCCTGGCTTCCCCTGGCTGGAGGTCCAGGCGGGCGAACGCGAGCAGCTGCCGGACGGGCCGGGTGACTGACGCGACCGGGTCGGCGAAGTAGAGCTGGACGACCTCGGTCCCGGCCCGGTGACCGGTGTTGGTCACGGTCACCGACGCGGTGACCGCCCCGGCGGTGTCCAGCGCCGGTGAGCTGACCCGCAGCTCGGTGTACTCGAAGCTGGTGTAGGAGAGCCCGTGGCCGAACGGAAACTGCGGGGTCGGGTCCAGGCTGCTGATGTTGTCGCTCGGGCCGGCCAGGAACGGGTGCAGGTAGGTCGCCGGGTTGATGCCCGGCTGCTTCGGGATCTGCACCGGGAGCCTGCCGGACGGGTCGACCCCGCCCGTGAGGACCCTGGACAGCGCGGGACCGCCTTCCTCGCCGGGAAGGAACGCCTGCACGATCGCTCCGGACTGCTCGGTGTAACGGCCGAGTGCGTAGGGGCGGCCCGAGACGACGACCAGGATCGTGGGAGTCCCCGTGGCGAGGATGGCCTCGACCAGCTCACCCTGCACCCCCGGCAGGGTCAGGTCCGGCACATCGCAGCCCTCGCCGGAGGTGCCGTGGCCGAACATGCCGGACCGGTCGCCGACGGCGAGCACGCACAGATCCGCCTGCCGGGCCACGGCCACGGCCAGCGGGATGTGCTGCCGGTCCGGTCCGGAGACGGTGCAGCCAGGCCGGTAGTCGATCCGGCTCGCGGGCAGCGCCGCCTGCAGAGCCTCGCGCAGCGACTGCGCCTCGATGCCGGTGCCGAGCTCGGGGTAGCCGGGCAGGATGTGGTTCGGGAAGCTGTAGCAGCCGAAGAACGTGTGCACGTCATCGGCGCACGGGCCGATCAGCGCGATAGCGGCCGGGGCCCGGGTCACGGGCAGCAGCCCGCCGGTGTTGTGCAGGAGCACGATGCTGCGCTCGGCGAGCTGGCGGGCGAGCGCGCGGCTCTCAGGCGGGTCCAGGTCGAGGTGACCGCGTGCCGCCGCGGGCGAGACCGGTGACCAGTCCGCGTCGAGGAGGCCAAGGTCGATCTTGTGCCGCAGGACGCGAGCCACGGCCCGGTCGATGAGCGCTTCCGGGAGCTGGCCGTCGCGGACCAGGCCGGGCAGCGTGGCGTAACTTCTGGTGTCCGGGAGCTCGACGTCGATCCCGGCGGTCAGCGCGAGGGCAGCGGCCGCGGCGGGGGAATCGGCCACTCGCTGGGTCGTCTCCAGGAACCCGATGGCCCAGTAGTCCGATACGACGGTCCCGGTGAATCCCCAGTCGTCGCGCAGGACCTGGCTGAGCAGGTGCTGGTCGGCCGCCACGGGCAGGCCATCGATGGCGGAGTACGAGTTCATCACCGAGCCGGCCCCGGCATCGATGGCCATCTCGAAGGGCAGCAGCATGATCTCGTGCAGCTCGCGCGGGCCCAGGTGGACCGGCGCATGATTGCGGCCGGCCTGGCTGGCGGAATACCCGGCAAAGTGCTTGAGGGTGGCGGTAATGCCGGCGCCCTGCAGGCCGCGCACGTAGGCCGCGCCGATGATGCCGGCCAGGTAGGGATCCTCGCCCAGGGTTTCCTCGACCCGGCCCCAGCGGTGGTCGCGCACGACGTCCAGGACCGGCGCCAGTCCCTGGTGCACGCCGCCGTCGCGCATGCCCCGGCCGATAGCCGCGGCCATGGCCTCAACCAGCTCGGGATCGAAGGTGGCGGCCCAGGCCAGCGGGGTGGGGAAGACCGACGCGCGGTAGGTGGTGAAGCCAGTGAGGCACTCTTCATGCACGATGGCCGGAATGCCGAGCCGGGTGTCATCGAGCAGGTCCTGCTGGACTTCGGCGAGTTCCCTGGCGGCCTCCAGGGGCTCGCGGGGCCGAGTGCCGAACGGACGGGTCAGATGACCGAGGCCGTCTTTCCGCGCCTGCTCGTAGCTGACCTGCCGGGTAAAGACGTCCTGCTGGGGCGCCACGTTAAGACCGGTGATCTGAGCGTTTCGCCAGGCGCTGCCCAGCTGTGCGGCCTTCTCCGGCAGGGTCATCAGCAGGGCGATCCGCTCGTCGCGCGGACGGCTGGCATCAGTCCAGGGACGCATCACGAGATATCCCGCCGCTGCAGCTCCTGCCGGCGCTGGCCCCAGGCCGAGACCATCGGCGAGGTAGCCAGGTCGAGCTGGCCAGCAGCGACGCTGGCGAGGTGCTGGTCGATCTCCGCATCGGTCGCCAGCCCGCGGGCCACCAGGCCGTCCCGGATCTGCTCCACGGTGGCCCGCTCCAGCTCGCTGCACGCCGGGCCGCCCATCGGGAAATAGGCGTCGGACTCGACGTGCGTCAGCCCGGCAGCACGCAGCCTCCTGGGCAGCGTCCGCCCGAATGCCAGGTCCGCGCCGCGCTCGGCCAGCAGCACCCGGAAGGCCCGTTTCAGCTGGTTGGCCAGCAGCTGCGGAGGGCCCCAGGCATCGGGGCAGGCCAGCTCCTGGAGTCCGGGATCGGCCTCCTCCAGGAGCAGCCAGCCACCGGGCCGCAGCGCCGCGATCATGGAGTCGATGGCCCGCTCACGGTCAGGAACGTGCACGAGGACCAGCCGGGCATGGGCGAGGTCGAGGCCGTCGGCCGGGGGCGGCTCGGTGCCGACCTCGTGGCGCAGGACGTCATAGCCCGCCGCGTCGCCACCCCCCAGCCACGAGGTATCGATGTCCGTGGCCAGGACGTAGCCGTCCGGCCCGACCCGGGCCGCGAGCCAGCCGGGCACGCTGGGACTGCCGGCGCCCACTTCCCAGACCCGCCAGCCAGGCGAGATCCCGAGGCGCTCCAGGTGCCGGAAGGTGGAGGGGTTGAACAATGCCGACAGGGCATCGAAGCGCTGACCGGCCTCGGCTTGCTTGTTGTCCAGCAGATAGCGGCCGCGATCAGTCACTATCCGATCCTACGTACCGCGGGTACGGAACCGAGCGCCTTGGGCCAGGACTTATCGCGCGCGCCGCTAGGCTCGTTGACATGTCTGTGCCGATAGCGGCCCTTGCCCGCGCGTTCGCCCCCGATGGACGGCTGCGCGCCTCCATCAATCTGGGCAACCCGATCCTCGCCCATCGCGACGACGTCACGGGCGAGGCTGGCGGCGTCTCGGTCGACCTGGCCCGGGCGCTGGGAGGCGAGCTGGGCGTTGCGGTCGAGTTGATCTTGTTCGATAAGGCGGCCCGGTCGGTGGACGCGGTCCGCGGCGATCAGGCCGACGCCGGCTTCTTCGCCGTTGACCCGGCGCGCGGCGAGGGTTTGCGGTTCACCGCGCCGTACGTGCTGATCGAGGGCAGCTACCTGGTCCAGGGCGGTTCCGTCCTGCGGGACAACGCCGAAGTGGACCGGCCCGGGATCCGGGTAGGGGTGGGCCGGGGCAGTGCCTATGATCTCTTCCTGTCACGCGAGCTGCGGGCGGCGCAGGTCGAGCGGCTGGCTAACGCCCCCGAGGTGCTGCAGGCGCTGGCGGCCGGCCAGGTGGAGGTAGCCGCCGGCATCCGCCAGCTGCTGGCGGAGTGGGCCGGCCAGGATCCGTCGCTCCGCGTGCTGCCGGGCCGGTTCATGGTGATCGAGCAGGCGATGGCCCTGCCGGAGGGGCGCGGCCAGGAGGCGGCGGCGGCGCTGACCGACTTCGTGGAGCGGATGAAGGCGAGCGGCTTCGTGGCCGAGGCGCTGGCCCGGCACGGCATCGAGGGTGCCGTGGTCGCGGCGGCCGCCGGGATGGATCTGGATGCGCGCTAGCAACCTGCTGGACATCACCCTGGCCTACGGGCGCGAGGGGCTGCGGGTCGCGCTGCCCGCCGACCGGACCACGGTGGTGGCGCCGGCCCATCATCGGGCCGCCGCGGACGTCCCGGCCCTGCTGGCGCGGGCGCTGGCCCAGCCAGTGGCCGGTCCCCCGCTGCGCGAGGTGGTGCGGCCCGGCCAGCGAGTCGCCGTGTCAGTCTGCGACGCGACCAGGCCGCAGCCCCGCGAGGCCATGCTCACTGCCCTGATCAGGGAGCTGGCCGGAATCGTGACGCCGGCCGGCCTGACCGTGCTCGTGGCGACCGGGACGCACCGCGCCAACACCGCCGCCGAGCTGGCGGACATGCTCGGCCCCGACCTGGCGGGCAGCCTGCGCGTGATCAACCACGACGCCCGCGATAACGGTCAGCTCAGCTGGTGCGGTCGGCACGGCGACGGCGTTCCGGTCTGGCTGAACCGGCACTGGGTGGAAGCCGACGCCCGGATCACCACCGGGTTCGTGGAGCCGCACTTCTTCGCCGGCTTCAGCGGCGGGCCCAAGCTGGTCGCGCCCGGCCTGGCCGGCCTGGAGACCACGCTGACGCTGCACGACGCCCGGCGCATCGGCAGCGAGCGGGCGACCTGGGGCATCTGCGAGGGTAACCCGGTACACGACGATGTCCGGGCGATCGCGGCGGCGACCGGCGTCGACTTCGCCCTGGACGTGGTCCTCAACCGTGACCAGCAGGTGGTCGCGGCCTTCGGCGGCGAGGTCCTGGCCATGCACGCGGCGGCCCGCGACGCCGTCCGCAAGGTGTCGATGCGCCCGGTCGAGCACCTGTTCGAGGTCGTGGTCACGACGAACGCCGGGTTCCCGCTGGACCAGAATCTGTACCAGGCGGTCAAGGGCATGTCGGCGGCCGCCACCATCGTCGCGCCCGGCGGCCTGATCATCTGCGCCGCCGAGTGCGCGGACGGGTTTCCCGACCACGGCTCGTTCCGCGAGGTGCTCGCGTCGGAGCCGACACCGGAGCGGCTGCTGGCGGCGATCGCGGCGCGACCGCGCACGGTGCCCGACCAGTGGCAGGTGCAGGTCCTGGCCAGGGTGCTGAGCCGGGCCCGCGTCGGCGTGCATTCCGCCACGCTCAGCGACGCCGACCTGCGCACGGCGCACCTGTTCGCGGTGCCGGACATCGGCGCGGCGGTCGCCGCCGAGCTGGCGTCGGCCGGTCCGGACGCCCGGGTCTGCGTGCTGCCGGAGGGACCGCAGACCATCCCGTTCGTGTCCGGCGAGCGCCCCGTACCGGCGGCTGGGGCTACCAGATGACCGCGGCCGAGGGCGCCGGGCGGCTGGCGGCCCGGCTAGCGCAGGAGAACCGGCTGGTCACGGCGTTTTCCGGCGGCGCGGACTCGGCGCTGCTGGCCGCGATGGCCCACGAGGTGCTGGGGACCCGGGCGCTGGCCGTCACGGCGGTGTCGGCGAGCCTGCCGGGCCGGGAGCGGGCGGCGGCGCGGGATTTCGCTCGGTCCCGCGGCCTCCAGCACGTCGAGGTCTGCACCGACGAGCTGGACCGGCCCCAGTACCGGCGCAATGGCGCCGACCGCTGCTTCCACTGCAAGTCGGCGCTGTTCGACGCCGTCGCGCCGCTGGCCAGCGCGATGGGCGCCCGCATGGCGCTCGGCACGAACCTGGACGACCTGTCCGACCACCGGCCGGGCCAGCAGGCGGCCCGCGAGCGGGGGGCGGTGTTTCCCCTGGTCGACGCCGGGCTGACCAAGGCGGCGGTCCGCGCGATCAGCCAGGAGCTCGGCCTGGCTACCGCCGCCAAGCCCGCCGCGGCCTGCCTGTCCTCCCGGATCGCCTACGGCGACCCGGTGACGCCTGAGCTGCTCGGGCAGATCGAGCGGGCTGAGGATGCCCTGCACGGGGCCGGGTTCACCCGGTGCCGGGTGCGCGCGCACGCGGGCGGCACGGTGGCCCGGATCGAGGTGCCCGCCGCCGACCTCGACCGCCTGCTCGCCGCCCGAGACGACCTGGCGGCCCTGGTCCGGGCGGCGGGCTTCGTCTTCGTCACCCTGGATATGGACGGCCTGCGCAGCGGGAGCATGAACTCGCTGCTGCCGCTGCACGTCGTCACCCCCGGCGCGGCCGACGGGACGGGCTGAGCGATGGAAGGCTCGCTGCCCCTGGGTTTCGCCACGCTCGACCTGGACCGGCTGGACCGCCAGGGGCTGCCCGAGGTGGTCTACGGGCCCGGCAAGCAGCCCGCTCAGATCACCCAGATCGCCCTGGCTCTCCTGGACCGGTCCAGCGGGCCGGTGCTGGTCACGCGGGTGGAGCCAGAAACGGCGGCGCAGATCCTGGCGGCGGTCGGTGACCAGCATGCTCCCGGCCCCCGTCAGCCGGGCACCTATGATGCCGGCGCGCGCCTGCTGTGCTGGCGGCCGGAGCCGCCGGGCGACCTGACCGTGGCCGTCGTCACGGCCGGGACCGCCGACGGTCCGGTGGCCGACGAGGCCGCGGCCGTAGCGCGCGCCGTCGGGCTGCGCATCCTCGAGTACCGCGATGTCGGGGTGGCCGGACTGCACCGGCTGCTGTCCGTGACCGCCGACATCCGGGCGGCCGACGTCGTGATCGTGGTGGCGGGCATGGAGGGGGCGCTGGCCAGCGCCGTGGCCGGACTGGTCGGCAGCCCTGTCGTCGCCGTCCCCACCTCGACCGGGTACGGCGCGGCGCTGGAGGGCGTCACCGCGCTGCTGGCGATGATGACCTCCTGCGCGGCTGGCGTCTGCGTGGTCAACATCGACTCGGGCTTCAGCGCCGCGATGGGCGCCCACCGGCTGGCGTTCGCGCTGGCCCGGCGGGCCGGCCGGCCCGCCGCGCCGTCGCGTCTGGCGGACGGCGGCTGACCGCGTCATGATCATCTGGCTGAACCCGTTTTCCGGGATCTCCGGTGACATGCTGCTGGGCGCCCTGCTCGATCTGGGTGCCCCGATCGCCGCTGTCCGCGCCGCGATTGCCGCGACCGGGATGACCGGCTGGGAACTGACCGCCGTGCCGGTCACGCGGGCCGGGCTGGCGGCCTGCCAGGCCCGGGTCGAGGTGGCCGAGCACGTGCCCGAGCGGCGGGCCGCCGAGCTGCTGGCCATGGCCGGCGCGGCCCGGCCCGAGCCGGTCGCGCGGCTGGCCACGGCCGCCATCGCGGCGCTGGCTCAGGCCGAGAGCCGGATTCACGGGGTCCGGCCCGACCAGGTCCACCTGCATGAGCTGGGCGGCGTCGACACCATCGCCGATGTCGTGGGCGTCGCCGCCGCCATCCACGCGTTGCAGGTGACCGGCGTCTGGTCGGCACCGGTCGCGCTGGGCTCCGGGGTAGCCGCGATGGCGCATGGCCGGTACCCGGTGCCGGCCCCGGCCACGGTCGCCCTGCTCGAAGGGGCTCAGGTCACCGGCGCAGGACTGACAGGGCTGGACGGGGAGACGGTGACGCCGACGGGCGCGGCGCTGCTGCGCGCCCTGGACTGCCAGTACGGGGCGCTCCCGGCGGCGCGGATCGTCGCGACCGGATACGGAGCCGGGTCACGGGACACCGCCGGGCGGCCCAACGTCCTGCCCGCCCTGCTGGGCGAGCCCGTGGCTGACCCGGCGGCCGGCCAGGGGCCGGGTTCCGAGCAGACGCTGATCGTGCTCGAGACAAATGTCGACGATGTCACCGGCGAACTGCTGGGCGCGCTGCCCGGCCTGCTGCTGGCCGACGGCGCGCTCGACGCCTGGCTGACTCCGGTGATCGGCAAGAAGGGCCGTCCCGGTCACGTGATCAGCGCGCTGTGCCCGGCCGCCGCGGCGGACGCCGTCGAATCGCGGCTGCTGCGGGAGACCGGCAGCCTGGGCGCACGGCGGTACGACGTGCGGCGACGCGGGCTGCCCCGCTCTGGCTCCGGCGTCGTCGTGGCCGGGCACCCGGTCCGGATCAAGGTCGGACCGCACCGGGCCAAGCCCGAGCACGAGGACGTGGCGGCCGCGGCTCGCGCCACCGGCCTGCCGCAGCGCGTCATCGCCGAGCGCGCCATCAGCGAGTATCTCCGCCAGGCGAGCCCGGCTGATGGCGGCTCTGGCTGACGTCGGGGCGCTGGGCGGGGCGGGGCTGCAGGCTGCCCATGCCGCCATCCACCGCGAGCTCGATGCCGGTGGTCGATCCGGCCGCGGGTGAGGCCAGGTACAAGACCGCCTGCGCGACCTCCCTGGCGGTGACGAGCCGTCCGTGCGGCTGGCGGGCGGCCAGCGCCGCCCGCTCGGCGGCGAGATCAGGCGCCGAGTCGAGCAACCGGGCCACCCAGGGCGTGTCAGCCGTGCCGGGGTCAACCGCGTTCACCCGGATGCCCTCGGCCAGCCCGTCAGTCGCCATGGCCCGGGTCAGGGCGCAGACCGCTCCCTTGCTCGCCGAGTACACCGCGCGCGCGGGCAGCCCGAGGGTGGCGGCGACGGAGGCCGTGTTCACGCCTCGGCCCGGTCGTGGCCATGGCCGCCCTGGACCAGGTCTGCGGCCGGGCCCGGCAGCTGGGCATGGCGTGCGCCGTGATCCACTCCAGCAATCACCTGGGCATGCTGGCCTGGTACGTCGAGAGCATTGCCCGGGCCGGCCAGATCGGGATAGCCACCACCATCAGCGAGGCCCTCGTTCATCCCTGGGGCGGGCGGCTGGCCATGCAGGGCACCAATCCCCTGGCGATCGGCATCCCGGCCACGCCCGATCCCCTGGTGCTCGATATGTCGACCGGGCTGATCTCGATGGGCAAGGTCCACGACTACGCGCTGCGCGGGCGTCCGCTCGAGCCCGGCTGGGCCCTGGACGCCAGCGGCGAGCCGACGACCAGTGCGGACGCCGCCAAGGCGGGCTCGATCGCGCCCTTCGGCGGCGCCAAGGGGTACGCGCTCGGCCTCGCCCTCGAGGTCTTGGTCGGGTCGCTGACACCGAGCGCCCTCGGGACCGCGGTGCGCGGAACGCTGGACTCGGCGCATCCGTGCAACAAGGGCGACGTGTTCATCGTCTTGCAGCCGGCGGCACCCGACCGCGTGTCGCCGGTATCTGACTATCTCGGCCAGGTGCGCCAGACACCGACGTCGCCATCCGATGCCCCGGTCTCGGTGCCGGGCGACGGGGCCCGGCGGCGGCGGGAGCAGGCTCTGCGCCAGGGCATTGACGTGGCCGACCCGGTCTGGGCCCAGCTGCGTGCGACGGCTCAGACGAGTCAGCCCGACCGGTAGCGGGCGGCACCAGCGCGGGAGGCGCATGTCTATGGAGATTGTCAGCACAGTCGCGGAGCAGCTCTCCGCACCGTCCCAGCAGTCCGTCGAGAGAGCGCTCGGCCTCGTCCTGGCGGGCGCCGGTGCCGCGCGGGTATCGCTGGCGGTCTTCAGCAGCTCGGGTGTCGAGCTGGTCAGCTCGTGCGGCCGCGCCCTGCTGGCCGACGGGGCGCAGGTGCCCTTCGACGCCTCATCCATGTTCGCCGCCACGGCACGCAGGACCGTCTTCTGGGAGCGGGACATCGGCGGGCTGGCCGACTTCGGCCGGCCGGTGGACCGGCTCATGCTGGCGTCAGGCTTCCGGTCCGCCTGCTCCCTTCCGGTGACGCGAGGTCGTGAGGCCCTCGGCGCCCTGTCGGTGTCGCACGCCAGTCCCGCTACCCTGCGGCCGGAGGATTTCGGCGAGCTCAGGACCCTGAGCGCCCTGTTCTCCGTGGTCCTGGGCCGGCGGCAGGCCTGGCGGCCACCTCGGGTGCTGGTCTGCCACGACAGCAGCCTGATCGCCTGGGGAGTGGCGCGGCTGCTCGAGCAGTCCGCGCAGGCCCAGGTGACAGTGGTGTGCGATCCGCTGGAGGCCATGCTCACCGACGGCGAGTTCGACGTCGTCGTCAGCGACGTGGTGGTCTTCGGCGGGTCGATCGCGACCCTGGGCGAGCTCTGCCCGGCAGCCCGGCGCAGCCGCCTGATCGCGTTTTCCGGCTATGAGAGCGCCGAGCAGGAGCGGGCCGCGTTCGAGGCCGGGGCACTGGCGTTCCTGACCGAGAGCCAGGCGGCTGACTTGCCCGGCATCGTCCGGGCGATCCACGACGGCGCCTTCGTCCCGGCCGGCCCGCGGCAGCCGGGCGGCCCGCGCGCCTGCCGGCCGGCGCTGACCCGCCGGGAGGGCGACGTGCTCCTCAACCTGGAAGATGGCCTGACGGTCCGGCAGATCTCCCGGAGCCTGGCCATCTCGGAGAGCACCGTCAAGGGATACTGTCGCGCCCAGTTCAGCAAGCTCGAGGTTCATTCCCGCGCCCAGGCCGTCCGGGTGGCCAGAGAGCAGGGGATCTTGCATCGCCTGCGCTCGGGCGACCGGGTGCTGCGGGCCTAGCCGGCCGTCGGCTCAAGAGCGTCCCGCAGGACCGCCTCCAGGTCCGCGGTGGTGACCGGCCGCGGATTGAGCTGAATGAGCCTGGTCACCGTCGCGGCATCGGCCGCCAGCGGCGCGATGTCCGCGGCGCCGACGCCCAGGGCGGCCAGGCCGCCGCGGATGCCGAGCGCCGCCGCCAGCGCCGCGACCTGGCCGGGCGCCTGATCCGCCGCCGCCTCGTCGGGCAGCGACGCGGACTGGCCCGGCAGCCAGCGCCCCACCTGCGCCAGCACCGCGGCCCGGGCCGGGCGGTTGAAGCGCATGACGGCCGGCAGCAGCAGGGCGTTCCCGAGGCCGTGCGGGGTCTTGGTCAGGGCCCCGATGGGGTATTGCAGCGCATGCACCAGTCCCGTTCCGGCGGCCGCGAAGGCCAGCCCGGCGAACATGCTGGCCAGCATCATGTCCTCGCGGGCCTGCAGGTCGCCGCCGTCGCGGTACGCGCGGGTCAGTGACCGGCCGATCAGGCTGACCGCCTCCAGGGCCAGCGTGTCCGAGTACGGGTTCTTCCCGCAGAACGCCCGGGACCGGCTGGCGTCGGGCTCGGTGTCCGTGTAGGCCAGCGCGCACAGCGCCTCGATGGCATGAGACAGCGCGTCCATCCCCGAGTGCGCCGTGACCGACGGCGGGCAGGACACCGTCAGCAGCGGATCGACCAGCGCCCAGCGCGGCACCAGGTACGCGGACGAGACGCCGACCTTCATCCGCCGCGCGTCGTCGGCGAACACCGCGACCGGAGAGACCTCAGATCCGGTGCCCGCCGTGGTGGGAATGGCCATGACCGGCAGGATCTCGCCGGGGACGGCAGAGTCCCCGTAGTAACGGTCGAGGTCGCCGCCGTGCGCTAGCAAGGTAGCGACCCCCTTGGCCAGGTCGATATTGCTGCCGCCGCCCAGGCCGATCAGCAGGCCCGGCCGCTTGGACGACGCCATCCGGGCAGCTTCCTCGACGGTCGCCCGGCCGACCTCGGGCTCGCCCCCGTCGAAGACGGTCACCTCCAGGCCGCTCGCGCTGAGCGAGGCCAGCACCGGATCGAGCAGGCCGGCCGCCACGAGCACAGTGTCCGTGCACACCAGCGCCGTGCTGCCCGCAGCGGTGCTTCCTGCCTGGGCGGCCAGCCGCCCAGCCGAGTGCACGACGCCCCGGCCGAAGATGACCCGCCCCGCCGACGTGTAAGCCCACGCCGGCGGGGCAGTACCTGATGACGCCAGGTCAGCAGCCACTACCTCACTCCTGCAGCGCGGCGATGAGCTCGGCGCTGGTCAGGCTCTGGCCGACCCGGGTCAGTGCGTAGTTGAGCGCCGCGGCCTGCCATTCCTCGCTGATCGTCGCCGTTCCGTCGCTGACCACGACCACCTCGAAGCCCGCGTCGGCTCCGTGCCGGGCGGTGTGCTCGATGCTCATGTTCGTCCAGGCGCCGCTGATCAGGATCGTCTTGACCTGCAGGCCGCGCAGCAGCGGCTCCAGCCGGGTGCCGTGAAAGGCGTTCATGCGCATCTTCTCGATGACGTGATCGCCGGGCTGCGGCTCGAGGCCGTCGACCGGGGCCGCGCCCCAGGTGCCGCGGACCACGGCGCCCGCCTCCTTGATGCCCTGGAACAGCAGGGCGTTGAGCTGCAGGCCGGGCGCGCCCTCGTCCACGATGTAGTGCACGTGGATGACGGGGACGCCGCGCTCCCGGCACGCCGCCGCCAGCTCGACGACGTGCTCGACGGCGCCCTGCGACTTCGCGTGGGCCGGCGCGCCGCTGTCGCTGAAGGCGCCGCCCTCGGTGATCGTGTCATTCTGCATGTCCTGGATGATCAGCGCGGTGCTCGCGGAGTCCAGCTTGAACTGCTCGGATGCCATGGGAATCCTCCTAGCTGCGCGCAGCGCGCGTGTATGACGACGGCGCACCGGACACGGTCGTCGCGACCGAGTAGAGCGAGGTGGAGGCGCAGATGAACAGCGTCTTCCAGTCCGGGCCGCCCCAGTTCAGGTTGCCGACGTTCTCGGGGACCTCGATGGTGCCCAGGTGAGCGCCGGCTGGGTCGATGACCCAGACCCCGCCGGGCCCGGTGACCCACACGTTGCCGGCGGCGTCGACCTTCATGCCGTCCGGCGGCCCTTCGTCCAGATCACCCGTGCCGATGTCGGCGCAGAACATCCGGCCGTTGTTCAGGCTCCCGTCGGCCCCGACGTCGAAGACGCGGATGTGGGCGCGCTCGGTGTCGTTGACGTACATGAGCGCGCCGTCGGGTGACGTGCACAGCCCATTGGGAGCGGCGAAATCGTCGGACTCCAGGTGCAGGTCCCCGGCCGGGTCGATCCGGTACAGGCCCTGGAACGGAAGCTCCTGGCTGCGCTCGATCCCGAAGCCGGGCATGCGGCCGTAGACCGGATCGGAGAAGTAGATGGACCCGTCGTCGGTGCACACTACGTCGTTAGGGCTGTTGAGCTCCTTGCCGTCGTAGTGCGAGGCAAGGACCCGGACCTGGCCATCGGCCGTCTCCATCGTGACCCGCGAGGTCGCGTGCTCGCAGACGATCAGGTTGAGCTCGGCATCATAGGTCAGGCCATTGCACTTGTTGCTGGGGCGGCGGACCTCAGATATCCCCTCATCCGGTGTCCACTTCCGGCGGACGTCTCCGGGCATGTCGCTGAAGAGCAGGTACTGCTCAGCGGGATTCCAGATCGGTCCCTCGGTAAACTGGAAACCGGTCGCGAGACGCTCGACCTTGGGGCCGCTCGCGAACAGCGCCTCGAATTGCTTACTGCGAGAGATATCATTCTCCATTGAAGTCTCCATGCGCTCGCCTTGAAGATCAATCATCCTGATTATGGTCATCTGTGCCAGGCGGGGCCATCGCACGTCCGGGCGGTCCGCGCCCCCTCCCTTCGTGGGGTTGCGCGCCGCGGCCCGCGAGCAGAGCCTGGTGAGTGGCCCTCTACCGGTGGAGCGACGATGAAATATGTCAGGCTCGGCTCGACTGGGCTGGAGGTCTCCCGGATCGCCGTGGGCTGCATGGGCTTTGGTGATCCGGCTCGCGGCGGCGACCGGTGGACTATCGGCGAAGACGACACCGGCGCTATGGTCAAGCTCGCCCTCGAGGCGGGCGTTAATTTCTTCGACACGGCGAATGTCTACTCAGCCGGCAGCAGCGAGGAGCTCCTCGGCCGGGCGCTGGGAGAATATGCTTCGCGCGGCGACGTCATTATCGCCACCAAGGTCTGCAACCGGATGCGGCCGGGACCTAATGGCGCGGGGCTCTCGCGGCAGGTCATATTCCGCGAGATTGACGATAGCCTGCGCCGCCTCGGCACCGATTACATCGACCTCTACCAGATTCACCGCTGGGATCCGGTGACCCCGATCGAGGAAACCCTGGAAGCGCTGCACGATCTGGTGCGGTCCGGCAAGGTGCGGTACCTCGGCGCCTCGTCGATGCACTCCTGGCAATTCTGCAAGGCCCTGTATACGGCCCGCCTGCACGGCTGGACAGCCTTCGCCACCATGCAGAATCACTACAACCTCCTCAATCGCGAGGAGGAACGGGACATGATCCCGCTCTGCGTTGATCAGGGAATCGGGATCCTGCCCTGGAGCCCGCTGGCGCGCGGCCGGCTGGCGCGGCCCTGGGACGAGGTGACCGAGCGCCAGCGCGGCGGCGAGAACGTCCGGCTCTTCTATCCAGACAGCGACCGGGTGATCGCCGACCGGGTGGGCGAGATCGCCGCCGATCGCGGCTGCCCGCGGGCCCAGGTAGCGCTGGCCTGGCTGCTAGGCAAGGAGGCGGTGACCGCCCCGGTCATCGGCATGACCAGGCCGCCGCACCTGCAGGACGCACTGGCCGCGCTGGACCTCCGGCTTGACGATGACCAGGTGCGCAGGCTCGAATCGCCCTACCAGCCGCGCTCAGTAGTCGGCTTCTCCTGACTGAGCCCGTCGATACGTGGAGGACACATGGCAATGGTCGGGCAGCGAACTCTCGGCAGCGGCGCGGCCGCCCTGACAGTCTCGGCCGAGGGCCTGGGCTGCATGGGGATGAACCACGCCTACGGGCCCGGCGACGACGCCGAGTCGACCGCCACCATCCACGCGGCGCTGGATGCCGGGGTGACCCTCCTCGATACCGCGGACATCTACGGCCCCTTCGTGAACGAGGAACTGGTCGGCCAGGCCATCGCCGGCCGGCGCGACCAGGTGGTGCTCGCGACGAAGTTCGGCAACCAGTCGCTGGCCGACGGCACCCGGACCGTGAACGGCCGGCCGGAGTACGTGCGGGCGGCCTGCGACGCCAGCCTGTCCAGGCTGGACGTGGACCACATTGACCTGTACTACCAGCACCGGGTGGACCCCGCCGTTCCGATCGAGGAGACCTGGGGCGCGCTGGCCGAGCTGGTCCGCAGCGGCAAGGTTCGCTACCTGGGCATCAGCGAGGCGGCCCCGCCGACCATCCGCAAGGCGCATGCCACCCATCCGATCACGGCCGTGCAGACCGAATGGTCGCTGTGGAGCCGCGACGCCGAGGACGACGGAGTGCTGGCCACCGTCCGGGAGCTCGGCATCGGCTTTGTCGTCTACTCCCCCCTCGGCCGAGGTTTCCTGTCCGGCCACATCCGCGACATCAACGACCTGGCACCCGGTGACTTCCGCCGCAGTTCCCCGCGGTTCCAGGGCGACAACTTCGCCCGGAACCTGGAGCTGCTGGACCGCGTCCGCGAGATCGCCAGCGCCAAGGGCGTAACCCCCAGCCAGCTGGCCCTGGCGTGGGTGCTCGCCCAGGGCAGCGACGTGGTCCCCATCCCCGGCACCAAGCGACGCAGCTACCTGGCCGAGAACATCAGCGCCCTGGACATCAGCCTGACGCCAGGCGACCTGCGCGCCATCGAGGAGGCCGCACCCAGGGGCGCCGCCCTCGGGGATCGCTACCCGCCCCACATGATGCAGACCATCAACCGCTGAGCGGGCCCGCGGACTGGGAGGCCGCTTCCCCTCAGTTCGGCGAGGTGGCCCGCGGCTGGCGGCTTATCCCAGTCCACGGCCGCGCCGAATGCTCGGCGACACCGACGAGTCTTTCCAGTCGCGGCAGCGCCACTGACTCGAGGAACTCCTGGCGCTGCGGACCAACGAGGCTCACCACTTCGCGCCACACGGAGCGGCCGGCAATGAAACCGGAGGCTCCTCCCTCGTCGGTAGCGATCCGGATGATGTCGGTGAATTGCTCGAAGGGCACGCCCGCCGACAGGACGGCCCAGGGCCGGTCGAGGATCGCAGCAAGCCGCCGGCAGCCTTCCGGCGAGCCGGGATATTCGAGCTTGAGCAGGTCAATGTCGAGGTCGTTGAGGGCCCGGGCGGCCTCGATGATCGCGTTCTCGCGGGCCTGGCCGCGTAGCTCTTCTCCCGGGAGTGCGTAGACGAGGTTCTCGATCACGGCGGGGACGCCCTTGTCGTGGCAGTCATTAATGATTTCCTCGCCTACGGCCAGTGCCTCGGTGACCAGGTCGGGCTCTCCCCCGGCGGGGGCCGGGCGGTCGGCGCGCAGCTGGAGGAAGAACTTGAGGACATCGCCGCCCTGGTCCAGGACCCACTGAGCGTCCAGGTCAGGGTCGCGGTGAGTGCGAGGCTCGCCGCGGTAGCTGCGCCGCTCGGACGGCTCGGCTGCGATGAGCAGCCCGCAGTTCGGGGCCAGCGCCTTCGCTTGCGTGATGGCCGGAACGCCATAGGTCGGATCGGACAGCAGGCCGGTGGCCGCTGGCGTCAGGACGCGCGCGACGTCGGCTTTCGCCGTGCCCAGATCCTCGTCGCTCGCCTCGAGGCCCACGGCCGTGAACATGCGGCGCAGGGTGTTGCGCTGGTCCATGGCGATGATGGAGAACACATGGCTGCCTGTGGCGATATCGTCTAGCGTTCCCGCTCGGGCTTTCGTTGCCTGGGTCATGTCATTCCTTTGCGAAGACGGTTCTCAGTGAACTGGATCGACGGTCGACTGCCGGATGAAGTCGGCGAGGGAAATGCCCTCGCCGGCCAGGGCGAACGCGGCCAGCAGCGCGGCCCCGGTGACGCCAGGCTGTACGACGGGCGAGAAGCTCAGGGCATCGATGACGGCCGCCTTGGCCGCGCGCACGCTGGCCATCTGCGTCCACCCCCCGGCGGCCACGGCCCGCCGGTGCGGGCCGACGATCTTCTCGATGTCCTGCAGCTGGTGCAGGGTCTGAGCGGCCGTATAGCGCACGGCGGCCGTCCAGACCGAGGCGGGAGAAGCACCATCCTGGATGCGGATGACGACGTCATCCTGGGTTCGGCCATCGCCGGCCACCGACAGGCCGGCGGGCAGGTCACCGACGCTGAGGCTGGCATGATCCAGCGCCGCCCGAGCCTGCTCAGACTCTGCGCCGAGGGCAGCGAGAACGCGCCGCAGCAGCAGTCCGCCGTTGACCCCGGCCAGGATCATGCTCGTGTCAGGCAGCACGTGCCGCCCGGCCGACCAGCCTGCGCTCACGACCCGCTGGCGATGGGTCTCATCGAGCGTCCCCGGGATGGAACGGGTGAGCACGTCCGCGGTTCCGCTCGAGTTGAACAGCTCGTCGGCCTCGACCGCGCCGACACCGATGGCCGCCACCGGATGGTCGTGCCCGGCCACCGTCAGCACGGCGCCTGCGGCACAGGAGACGACGCCATCGTGCCGCAGGTTCCCGGCGGGAGAGCCGGCTAGCCGTTCGGCGGGAAGAATCCCGGCGGGCAGCCCGGCCACGGCCAGGGCGTCGGGCCAGGCCTCGCCCGTGTCCTGGTCGATGAGACCGGTCCGGGACGCCAGCGAGGGCTCGCGAACGAGATCGCCGCCAAGGCCCAAGACGATCCATTCGGGCACGTTCAGCCAGGTCGATGCCGGGCCGGCCGGGACACCGTTGTTGCGCAGCCACAGCAGCTTGGCGATGGTGGGCTGAGTCGACCACGGAAGACCGGTCCTGCCTTCGAACCTGGCGGCGAATCCGGCGAATTCCCGGCCTGCCTGCTCCATCTCCCTCGCGCCGCGGTGATCGAACCAGGCGATCGCCGGAGCGGCTGGCCGCCCGGCCGCGTCGAGCAGCACGCCGCTCTCGCCGAGGCCGGTCACGCCGATGCCGCGCACGCGGACCGGTCCCCATGCTGACTCAGCCGCCCGGGCCGCGCGCCCGATCAGCTCGACGGCTACGTCGACGAGGCGGGACGGGTCGATCTCGGTCTGGCCGCAGGTACCGGTATGCCAGGGGGTGCGCTGCTCCACGTAAGCGGTGCCGGGCTGCGCCGTCGATCGGGCAACTGCCTTGGACGAGGTCGTCCCGATGTCGATTCCGATGACAGCATCCGTGCTGAAGGTCATCGGCGTAGCTCCCCGGAGCCGCGTTCAATGATCCTGGCCGGTACCTGGATGCGCTCGACGCCAAGCCCGGGCTGGGCCAGGCGCTCCAGGAGCCGTGCTGCGGCCACGCGCCCGACTTCACGAGCGGGATGGTCCACCACCGTGACGGCCGGTCGCAGGCTGTCGGCCATGGGAAAGTCGCCGAACGCGACGAGCGCGATGTCCGTACGCCGGGCAGCATGCAGGGCCGGCACCACGCCCAGCGACGCTCGCGTGGTGGCACTCAGGAGCGCGGTTGGCGGGCGGGAACCGCCGATCAGGGCTGAGACGGCCTGAGCGGCGGCATCGCTGGTGTCACACCCGCAATTGACGAGGTCCTCGCTCACCTCTACTCCGTGCTGGGCCAGTGCATCGCGGTAACCGCGCAGGCGGGCGGCCGATGTCGAGATGGCAGGCGTGTCGCCCAGGTAGGCGATGCGCTGGTGCCCGTGGGCGAGGAGATGAGCCACGGCGTCGAACGCGGCGCGGTGGTCATCTATCTCGACGAGATCCGCGGACAGGCCAGGCGCCGGCCGGTCGACGAGAACGATCGGCGCCCGCCGCGTGTCGAGCCAGGTGTGGTCATCGCCGGTCGGGCAGACAAGTAGCCCGGCGACCCGCCGCTGCAGCATGCGCCCGATGACATCGCGTTCCCAGCCGGGGTCGCGTCGCGTGCTCGCGACCAGCACTGACCGGCCATAACGCGACATCTCCCGTTCCACCGCGTCGATAACCTCGGCGAAGAACGGGTCAGAGATGGACTCCACCACGAAGCCGATCGCGGTGTCCGTTCCTGCTCGTAGCGACCGGGCCATCGCGTCTGGCTGGAAACGCAGGTCGAGCATGGCCTCCTGGACGCGCTGCCGGGTCACCGACGCGACCCGCGGATCGTCGTTCAGCACGCGCGACGCGGTGCGCAGGCTCACCCCGGCCGCGTTCGCGACGTCCAGCAGCCTGCTCGCCCCGCTCACGCGGCTTCGCCGCGGGCAGACCGCCATGAGCTAGGTGGTTCCGGTAGCTGAGGCATCGCCGTCTCCCAGGTTGCCATCGATGGCACAGCCTCAGTCTCGCCGACTTTGCCATCGATGGCAAGGCTTATCTGGCCAGGTAATCGAGGACGGACTGCACCAGCACGGCTGTCGGCTGGGCGGCGTCCAGGGCCAGGTGCGGCACCACCGGAGGCTCAAGATCCAGACTGGTCAGGAACGAGGCGGGGTCACGGATCTTGTCCTCGTCACGGGCCAGGCCGCGGCGCGTCAGCCGCTGGATGAGCTCCTCGGGCGCCACGTGCAGCCAGACCATCGCGGGGTCGGCCGCGATTCGCCGCGCGGTGGCAGCCCAGGCGGGAGGCTGCGCCCGCTCGGCGCTGAAGGGCGCGACGAGAACGACGGGCCGGCCCACCCGGAGATTTGGCCTCCGCCAGGCCGAGCAGCGTGTCATAACGCGCGTCCCGCGTCAGTCCAGCCAGTACCGGATCATGCAGGTCACGGACGCCGATCAGCTCGGACACCACTCGCGTCAGCGGGCCCGTCGCTACATCCAGATCCAGGATCGCGGCGTCGAGATGGGGAGCCAGGGCTGCGGCAAGTGTGCTCTTGCCCGTCGCCGGCGGCCCGCCGAGCAGCACGGCCGCGAGTCTTTTCATGACCTAGTCAGACCTCATGCGGGAGGCGGGGACAGCTCTCCCGATCCTCTCGGGATCAGGCGCACCGGAAGAACGGTCCTGCGCCGTACCTGCGCGCGGGGATCCTGGATGCGCTGGATAAGTCTTTCGACGGCGATACGCCCGAGCCCAGCGGGGTCTTGGTCCACTACCGTGACTGCGGGAGTAAGGGCCGCAGCCATGGGAAAGTCACCGAAGCCGACCAGGGCGATATCGGTACGCTCAGCCCGCTGCAAGGCGGGGACAAGCGCCATCGTGCACAGAGTGTTAGCGGAGAAGACGGCGGTGGGAGCGTCCGGCGCCTCTAGGCGCTTCACCAGTTCAGCGGCCGCCTCGTCGGCCGACTCGGTGGGCATGCAGATGAGGTCGGGACGATCGTCCAGGCCGTTCTCCGCCACCGCCGACCGGTAGCCCTTTAGCCGGCGTTGTATCGTCGTGATAGGGGTGGAAATACCCAGGAAGGCCACCCGCTGGTGGCCGTGACGCGCAAGATGCGCGACCGTCTCCCGGGCGCCCCCCAAGTCGTCCTCGATGACGTAAACGCCGGAGAGCCCTCTAGGGGGCCGGTCCACGAATACCATCGGCGTCCGGGCCTGCCACGGCGCCAGGTAGCTTTGGTCCTCACTCGCGCAGGCCACGATCAGGCCGCTGATCTGGCGCCTCAGCAGGGCTTCCAGGGCAGAGCGTTCGCGTTCGGCGCCCTGACTCAGGCTGCTCACCACGACCGCCATGCCGCGCCCCACCAGATCTATCTCGATGCTGCTCGTCATCGCCGCGAAGAATGGATCAGCGATGTCGGGAACGGCCAGGCCTACCGCCGGGTCCGCGCCGGCGCGAAAGCTTCGGGCCAGCAGATTCGGAACGTAGTCCAGTTTCTGCATCGCCCAGCGAACCCGGTCGCGGGTCTCTGCGGTGACGTGGGGATCTTCGTTGAAGACCCGGGAGACAGTCTTGGCACTCACTCCGGCGACACGAGCGACATCACGCATGGTGGTCATCGAGGAATCGCCTCCGGCTGGAATCCTGCTCTGGCGATTGCGGGTCACGTTTGGCAGATCCGAGCGGCGCTGCTCCGGCGCCAAGCGGTCCCCCGGCCTGCGACCGGGGGACCGTTCGTCCTAGTAGTTTATCGTCGGCTTAGCATCGGCCCGAGATCAGCAGGCCGTCTTGTAGATCGCCGCCTGGCTGGCTGGCGAGCTCAGGTTGGACTTGGTGATGATGGTGAACCCGGTACCGATTTTCTTGGTCGTCGGCTTGCCGGAGAGGGCCGCGACGGCCTGGTCCACCGCATGGGTCCCGATCGCGTACGGCTGCTGGGCGATAAGCGCCTGCACGGTGCCCTGCTGCAATCCGGTGATCTCATCGGGTTCCGCGTCGAATCCGACGATCTTTACCTTGCCGGACTTGCCCGCCTGGCGGACGCCGGTCGCGGCTCCTTCCGCGGAGAACAGGTTGGTCGCGAAAATGCCGACGATGCCGGGATTCTTCTGCAGCGCGGCGAGCGTTACCTGCGCGGCCACCGATGCGCTGTCCTGGTCGTACTGCACGCCGACGTAGTGGTACTTCGGGTCAGCCTTCGCGGCGGCCGCGAAGCCCGCGGTGCGCTGGTCGGTCGTGCTGATGCCGGGCTGAACATTGACGACGAGCACCTGCCCGCCGCCGGGCACGAGCTGCTTGATGGCGGCGAAGGCCGCGGTGCCGCCGGCCACGTTGTCCGAGGAGATCTGCGAGACGGCCTGCGACGGGTCCTTCAGCGTGGTGTCCACGAGAACGACCTTGATGCCCGCGCTGATGGCCTGGCTGATCGGGGGCCCGCTGGCCGACACGTCGTCGGGAGCGATCATGATCGCGCTTGGCTTCGACGCCGTGACCGATTCGATGATCGGGTTCTGCAGCGTGGGATCGAACTTGGTCGGCCCCTGGATGTTGACGGTGGCGTTGCCGAGCTTCTTGGCTTCGGCCTGCATGCCGCACCCCATCGTGACGTAGAACCCGTCACCGGCCACGCCCTGGATGAACGACAGCTTGTACGACTTGCCGCTAGCCGAGCCGCTTGACGTGGAGCCCCCTCCAGCGGAGCTGCTTGACGTGCTCGATGACGAGCAGCCCGCTGCGAGCGCCAGCGCCATGGCCGCCGCACCTGCGGCTGGTACCACCGAAAACCGCTTCATACCTGCTCCTTCGCGCGTGAAACCTGAGTCGGCTGCCGGTGCCGGATGACACCGGGGGCGAGCCGCATGAGCGTGCTATGCCGGGCCCGCTGGCTCCTGCTGGCCGGGCACGTCAGCCGTCGGAAATCTCCCAGAAACTCGTCTGCTTGATCTTGCAGGTGTCATGTCACCGATGTCAAGGCTTACCTCGAAACTTCTGGCCTTAACCAGTTGCATGCTCTTGAAAAGGGGCTATCTCTGAAATCAAGAGTCTTGACACCGATGACACGAAACGGCACCCTCATTGGTACGCACATTGCGGCATGATTACAGCAGCGTTGCCAGGCCAAAGCTCAGCCCGGCAGCTCCTCCGCTTCATCAGCCCTGCGGTCGAGAAGGAGTGATTTCGATGAGCCTTGCGCTGGAAGCACGGGGCATCACCAAGCTGTACGGTCACGTCAGCGCGCTGTCAGGTGCCAACTTCGAGGTCAAAGCCGGCGAGGTTGTCGCGCTCATCGGGGACAACGGTGCGGGCAAGAGCACGCTGGTGCGGATCCTTTCGGGCACCGAGACGCCGACCTCGGGCGAGATCTTGATCGACGGGGAGCCGGTGAACATCACGGGGCCTCTCTCGGCGCGACAGCACGGGATCGAGACCGTGTACCAGGACCTGGCGCTGGCACCCCACCTCAATCCCGTGCAGAACATGTACCTCGGCCGCGAGATCATGCGGGCCGGCATGCTGGGGCGGCTGGGGTTCATGAATAGCGCTGAGATGCGCGAGGGCAGCAAGAAGGCGTTCGACCAGCTCGGCGCGACGGTGCGCAACTTCTCCGGCAGCATCGGTGCCATGTCCGGCGGCCAGAAGCAGGCCGTCGCGGTGGCTCGTGCCGCCGCCTGGGCCAACAGGGTCATCTTGCTCGACGAGCCCACGGCCGCCCTCGGAGTCGTCCAGACCAAGGGCGTCCTGGACTTGATCCGCCGGGTGCGCGACCGCGGGCTCGGCGTGGTCTTCATCAGCCACTCGATGCCGCACGTGATCGAGGTCGCCGACGAGGTGCAGGTGATGCGGCTGGGCCGGCGGGTGGCCACGTACCGAGCGAAGGACACGACGATGGAGGAGTTGGTCGGGGCGATGACCGGCGCTGTTACGCAGGAGGACCAGTCATGACCGGGCAGGCGACCGTGCCGCCTCCTGCGCCCGCGACCGCGAACAAGAGCGAGGAGGCACCGACCGGCCGGCTGGCCCGGCTGGCCCGGCTGCAGGCGCTGCAGATCATCATCGTGCTCGCCGTGATCGTGGTCATCTTCGCGGTGATCAAGCCGAATGCCTTCCTCACGGTTTTCAATATCCGCGGGATCGTGATCAATACCGCCATCCTGGCCGTCCTCGGCGTCGGAATGACCTTCGTGATCATCACCGGCGGCATCGATCTTTCGGTGGGCAGCGTCCTGGTCTTCAGCGCCGTCGTCGCCGATAAGGCCATGGCGGCCATGGGCGGCCAGGGCTGGGGCACCGCTATCGTCGGGGCGCTGGTTGCCATCGGCTGCGGGCTCGTCTGGGGCACCATCAACGGCGTCCTGATCGCGCGGGCCAAGGTTCCGCCGCTGATCGTCACGCTCGGCACCCTGGGCATGGCTCTCGGCCTGGCCGAGGTGATCACCGGCGGCGTGGATCTGCGCGACGTCCCCACCGTCATGGTCAACACCGTGGGGTTCGGGAACATCTTCTGGCAGGTCCCCACGCTTTCCGTCATCGCGGCCGTCATCGTGGTGATCGGGATCGTCATCCTGCACCGGACCAAGTTCGGGCTGCATACCTATGCCATCGGGTCGAACCCCGAGGCGGGCCGGCGGGCGGCCCTGAACGTCAACCGTCACCTGATCATGGTCTACGCCATGATGGGCCTGCTGGCCGGATTCGCCGGCTGGCTCAACCTGGCGTTCTTCCAGTCGACCACGATCGGCGGGCAGACGTCCACCAATCTCAGCGTGATCGCCGGGGTGGTCATCGGCGGCACCAGCCTGTTCGGCGGGTACGGGTCCATCTTCGGCAGCGTCATCGGCTTGTTCATCCCGGCTACGCTCCAGAACGGATTCGTGATCATCGGCATCCAGCCGTTCTGGCAGCAGGTGGTTGTCGGCGCCGTGCTCATCGCCGCCGTCTACGTCGACCAGCGACGCCGCGCCGCCGCGCTGCGGGGCGTCACGCCGAAGTCGGGGGGGCTGCGCCGCCTGATCGCCAGGCAGGCGGATCCGGCGCGGGAATGACCTCCGGCGCCCTGGGACCGAGCACCCCGGGGCGCTCGGTCCGCGGCCAGAGCCCACCCGCCAGCGGGCTCTGGCCGTCCGGTCGCGAGCCTCGCTCATCCGCCGAAGGAGCAGCATGAAAGCCGTCGTCTACGACGTCCCCGGCCGTTTCACGATCAGCGAGGTCCCGACACCAGACCCGAGACCGGGCGAGGTGCGCGTGCGAGTACGGCAAACAGGAATCTGCGGAACAGACCTCCATATCCACAATGGCAAGTTCTTCGCCGAGTTTCCCCTGACGCCCGGCCATGAACTGGTCGGGCCGGTGGACGCGCTGGGCGACGGGACCGAGGGATTTCGCGTCGGCGAGTATGTCTGCGTCAACCCCAACCTGAATTGCGGGCATTGCGAGTACTGCCGGGCCGGGCGAACCTTGATGTGCGTCAACCTCAAGGGAATGGGCACCAACTGGCCCGGATCGTTCGCCGAGTATGTCGTCGTCCCGGCCACTCTGGTCTTCTCCGTGGACGGCCTGCACCCCGACATCTCCGTGTTCACCGAGCCGACGGCGTGCGCCATGCATGGGGTGGAGACCCTGAGTCCTCGACCGGGGAGCTCGGCCCTGGTCTTCGGCGCCGGCCCGACTGGCCTGCTGCTCGCCCAGCTGATCGCGCGCGGGGGCGCCGTCGGCGTCACGGTAGCGGCTTCGTCAGCTTTCAAGCTCAAGCGAGCCGAGGATCTCGGGATCGACACGACGTTCCTGATGGACCGCAGCGACCTGGCCGGCGATGTCGCAAAGCTGAAGGTGGCATCAGGCAGCGGCTTCGACATCGTCGTTGACGCCACCGGGTCGGCGGCGGTGTCGGAACAATGCGTGCCGCTGACCCGCAGCGGCGGGACGGTCATGTTTTACGGCGTGACCGAGCCTGAGGATTCCGTGCGGGTCAGTCCCTACGATGTGTTCCGTCGCGAGATTACCATCAAGGGGTCCTTCGCAGAGATCAATTCATTCCCGGCCGCGATCGCGGCGCTGCGGACCGGTCGGGCACGGACCGAGGGCCTCATCACGCACCGGTTCGGGCTCGATGACTATGCCGGTGCCCTGGAGGCGCTGCAACGTGACCGGACGGTCCATAAGATCATCATCGAGTGCTGACAGATGACCGCAGATTCCCGGCTCCCGGCCCAGGCGGCTCACCGTCGGAGCACGGCCGGCCCGGTCTGCTGCCTCGGTATCGACCTGGGGACTAGCTCGGCCAAGGCGGTCGTCGTCGATACCGAGGGCCGGGTCCTGGCTCAGGCGTCAGCCGGCTACGCCATGACCGCGGCGATGCCCGGGTATGCCGAGAGCGACCCGGCTCACTGGTGGAACGCGGTGGCCGCCTCTACTCGCGAGGCCGTCCGCGCGGCCGGCGCGCGGCCCTCAGCGATCGGGCTTTCGGGACAGATGCACGGCCTGGTGCTGGCATCCCGGGACCGCGAGGCAGTTCGTCCTGCCCTGCTCTGGGCCGACAGCCGCGCGACCGGGTCCCTTCGCGCCTACCAGCTTCTCGGCTCTCGGGCACTGGCCAGGCTCGCCAACCCGCTGGCACCCGGCATGACCGGACCGCTGCTGCTGTGGATCGCCGAGAACGAGCCAGCTGCTTACCGGGAAGCTCGCTGGGCGCTGCAACCCAAGGACTGGATCCGGGCCCGCCTCACTGGTGCGGTGCATGCCGAGCCCAGTGATGCCTCAGCCAGCCTGCTCTACGACGTGATCGGCGACCGCTGGGACCTTGAGGTCGTCAGCGCTCTCGGTCTGGATGCCAGCTTGCTGGCCCCCCTCCTGCCCTCCGCGGGAGCGCCCGCCGGCCGCCTCACCGACGTGGCCGGGACCAATCTGGGGCTGCCCGCGGGCATTCCGGTCGCGGCCGGGGCCGCCGACACGGCGGCCGCGGCCCTGGGCAGCGGAATTGTCGGCACGGACGAGGTCCAGCTGACCGTCGGCACCGGCGCTCAAGTCATCCGACCTCTCACCGCCCCGGTCAGCCGGGCCGACGCCGGGGTCAACCTCTACCGGTCAGCGACTCCGGACGGCTGGTACCACATGGGCGCCACCGTCAGCGCAGGGCTCAGTCTCAACTGGGTGCGGGAGGTCATGAACGCCAGCTGGGCAGAGCTGTATGCGAGCGCCGAGCATCCGGGCCGGCCTCACGACCCGATTTTTGTCCCGCACCTGTCAGGGGAACGGACACCGTATTCCGATCCGGCGCTCCGCGGCTCCTGGACCGCGTTGTCACTAGCAGACGCCCGGACATCGCTCTTGCGCTGCGCGCTCGAAGGCACCGCGTTCGCGATCCGCGATGCTCTGGAGGCCCTGCTCGGCGATCACCAGCCGCCACGTCTTCGCCTGGCCGGCGGAGGCACGCTAGCGACTGGCTGGCGACAGTTGCTCGCCGATGTGCTGGGGCTGCCGCTGTACGCCGTGGACGTGCCCGCGGCGTCCGGCCGGGGCGCTGCCCTCCTGGGCGCTCACGCCGCCGGCCTGCTGAGTTTTGACGATATCCAGGGACCGCTAGCGCCGCCAGCCGAGCTCGTGGCGGAACCGAACCCGACGATGGCCGCCTTCCACTCCGAACGCCACGCCAGGTTCCGGCGAATCGTCGCCGCCCTCAAGGGGGCCCAATAACCTGCCGTTCGGGGTCAATGAGCACTGAGACTGCGAGGAAGGGGCATCATGACCATCTTGACCGAGGAGACCCTGGCCCAGCTGAACGCCGATGTGTCCCTTCCTCAGTATGATCGCCGCCAGGTGACGACCGGGATCGTTCACATTGGTGTCGGCAATTTTCACCGCTCGCACCAGGCCATGTACATCGACACGTTGATGAACAACGGCGCGGCGATGGACTGGGGTATCTGCGGTATCGGCCTGCAGCCAGCTAATGCCGGGATGCGCGACGTGCTGGCTGCCCAGGATGGCCTGTACACCCTGGTCCTCCGGCACGACGATGGCAGCTGGGAGGCCCGCGTGATCGGGTCGATCGTCGAGTTCCTGTTCGCGGCCGACGATCCCGAAGCCGCAATCGAGAAGATGGCCGCGCGGGAGACCCGGATCGTGTCGCTCACCATCACCGAAGGCGGCTACAACCTCGACGCCCGCACCGGTGAGTTCAATGCGAAAGATGCGTCCGTCGTGGCTGACCTGCAGCCAGGAGCCGTGCCGGGCACGGTCTTCGGAATTGTGACCGAGGCGCTAGCTCGTCGCCGCCAGCGAGGCATTCCCGCCTTCAGCATCCTGTCCTGCGACAACATCCCGGGCAACGGCCACGTGAGCCAGCGCGCGTTCACGGCGTTCGCCCGCCTGCGCGATCCTGAGCTGGCCAGCTGGATGACCCGGCACGTCACGTTTCCCAACTGCATGGTCGACCGCATCACCCCGGAGACAACCGAATCAGATCGCGCCGAGCTCAGCCGCCGGTTCGGCATCGACGATCAGTGGCCCGTGCTCTGCGAGCCGTTCACGCAATGGGTGCTCGAAGAGAACTTCGCCGACGGGCGGCCGCCCCTGGAAGCCGTCGGCGTGCAGATCGTTTCGGACGTGGAGCCCTATGAGCTGATGAAGCTGCGGCTGCTCAACGCCAGCCACCAGGCACTGTGCTATCCGGGCTACCTCGCCGGGTACCGGCTCGTGCACGACGTCACGACCGATCCTCTATTCGCGCGGTTCCTGCTGGACTACATGATGCTGGAAGCCATCCCGACACTCCGGCCGGTCCCCGGCATCGATCTTTATCAATACGCAAACCAGCTCATTGAGCGCTTCTCCAATCCCGAAGTTCGCGATACCGTCGCCCGGCTGTGCTCCAGCGCATCCGACCGGATTCCCAAGTTTCTCCTCCCCGTCATCAGGCAGCAGCTGGCCGCCGGTCGCCCCTTCACCCGGGCTGCGGCTGTGGTAGCTAGCTGGGCACGCTACGCCGAAGGCAGCGACGAGAACGGCGAGCCGCACGAGATCGTCGACGCCCTGGCGCCGCAACTTCAGGCCGCGGCACGGCGACAGCGAGGCCACCAGACCGCCTTCCTGGAGGACAACCGGGCGGTCTTTGGTGAGCTGGCCGACGATACCCGGTTCGCTCAGGTGTACAGCTCGATCCTGGCCTCGCTGTTTGAGCACGGCGTGCGAAAGACCTTCGCCGACCTTGACCGCTTCGGCGGTGCCGTTTGCTGACCGATGCCCATCTCCTGCACGCGGCACTGCCGTCTGCAGTGGTGGCACTCGATTTTGACGGCGCGCTCGCGGCGATATCACCGCACCCGACGACGCACGTCCGTAGCTTCGGTGCCGTGCCCGGCATCGTCATTTACGGTCTGCAGGGCGTCGAGCGGTGGGAGAACGGGCAGCTCCGTGCGCCAGCGCCGCCCCCCGGCATGCTCAAGCTTCGCCGCAGTCTTCCCGGGCTCCTGGCCAGCATTGCTCACGATGACGCGATAGGGATCGAAGACAAGCAGCGGTCACTAGTCATCCATACCCGTCTCACCGCCGAACCGGATCGTCTTCTCGAGGTCCTTCGCGTGCCGGTAGCTGAAGCCGCGGCGGCCGCGGGACTAGAAGCGCGGCTCGGCAAAGAGGTACTCGAGACCTGCATCCCTGGTATCGGCAAGGCGACGGCCATCCGCGAGCTCATCGGCGAGGACACGATGGCAGTCTTCTACGCGGGCGACGACATCGGCGACCTGCCCGCCGTTCAGGAAGTGAATGCCTGGTCCGACCGGAACGGCCATCCTAGCTCGTGGTCGCGGTGAGCCCGTCCGGAATGGGCCCGCTCGCGGAGCGGGCTGATGTGACCGGGACAGCAAGCTGGGTACAAGCTGCCGGAAGGGTGATGATCAGCGATGGCGGGATTCGCGCTCAGGCCAGGCCAGGGACCTGCCTACGGTTTCCACGGCGCGCACGTGGTGATCAAGGCCTCAGGTGAGGATACCGACGGCCAGCTGGCGGTGATGGAGTCCACGTATCCGCCAGGACTATCGGTGCCCACGCACGTGCACCCTGGCGAGGACGAGATGTTCTACCTGCTCGTGGGAGAGCTCACGGGCTATTGCGGCGAGGATAACTGGACCGCCCGGGCAGGCAGCTTCGTATTCGTGCCGCGCGATCATCCGCATGGCTTCACGGTCACCAGCACCACGCCGGCCGCCGCCCTGGTCATCACCGGGCCACCTCAGCTCGACCGCCAGATAGCCGCACACGGCGAAGGTCCGCCCGAAATGCTCTAGTGCCCGTGGTGGACGGCTTCCACGTTGTGGCCGTCGAGATCGCGCAGGAAGACGCCGTAATAGCCCGGATGGTATTCAGGCCACTCACGCGGGGTGTGCAGGACCTCGGCACCGGCCGCCACGGCCGCCTCATGGACCGCATCCACGGCGTGGCGGGCAGGGGCCCGGAACGCAACGTGAAGTTCCCGGGTCTCGGAACCATGGGCCTGGCTCAGCCAGAAGTTAGGAATGCCGTCGGGACCGCAGAGGCCGACGACAAACGTATCGCCGTCCGGAAAGCGGACCGCCTCGCGCATCCCGATCGCGGCGAAAGCACGCAAGTAGAAGTCGAGTGATGCCGGCACGTCAGCAACCTGCAGCCCGAGGTGATCAATCATGGCTGGATGCTATCGGCGGCCGCCGTCAGGAAGCCCCAGGAGCGACCCAGCATGGCTGTCAATCGAGGTGATTACAGTGTTACACTTTTTCGATGAGTGAGCCGCCGACGCTGTACGAGTGGGTCCAGGGCCGTCCCGCCATAGCTCGCCTGATCGACCGCTTCTACGACCGGGTCGAGCGCGACGAGCTGCTCAGCCCGCTGTTTCCCGGTGGCGTCAGCGCCCAGCACCGGGAGCACGTGACGACCTGGTGGTGCGAGGTCCTCGGCGGCCCAGCGGACTACACCAGCCGGCTGGGCGGCTACCCGGCGATGCTCGCTCACCACCTCAACCTCAGCATCACCCCAGACCAGCGATTCCGGTTCGCCTCACTGATGAGCCTGGCGGCCGACGACGCCGGCCTGCCCGCCGATCCTGAGTTCCGCGCGGCACTCGTCGGCTACCTGGAGTGGGGCACCCGCCTTGCCATGCACAACTCCCAGCCCGGAGCAGCGGTTGTCGAGCAAGCTCCCGTGCCCCGCTGGGGCTGGGGCGTCGCTCCCCCGTACCGGCCCTCAGCAAGCCAGGACGGGCCGCGGGACTAACGCGGCGCCTTCAGCGGGCGAATTGTCGCTGCTGCTCCGCGATCCAGATCGCAGAGCAGCAGGGGGATCATGCGCTCTTCCATTACGGCGCGGCCTGATGCTCGCATCTCGGCGGCCAGCCGGGCATCCCAGGGAGAGGCCACCGGCGGTCCCTTCAGCATCTCTGACTCCCCGGCGGCCGCTGCGTCCAGGTAATCGCCCGCACCCATCCGCCATGGCACCGCCCCGTAACGCTCGATGGCTGCGCCGACGACCCGGAGCCCCGTCCAGTCGAAGTCGGCCCGCCAGTGCAGCACCGATGCCTGGCTTAGCAGGCGGTGGCAGGCCGCTGACGGTATGCCCTCGGTGCAGACCAGCGGCTCGCAGCGGGGCCCGAGGTCCGCCGCCGCGGCGCGGAGCACCGCCGGATTCTCGCATACCCGTAGCCGACCGAGGTCCAGCGTGACCGGCATGGTAGCGAGCTGGTGCAGAGTCACCCGGAATGGCACCCCGAGCCCCGCGGACTCGGTCAGCCACCGACCCAGGGCAGCGCCGCTGGCTGGGACGTTGAGCACCAGGACCTGACTGGCCAGGTCATCCACGATGACCCCGGCCGCTTCCCACAGCGCCCGCCGCCCGGCCTGGGTCGCCGGCGGGGCCATGCCCTGTCGGAGTGCCAGCGCGCGCAGCACCAGGCCGGGCAGGGGCGGGCCCGACAGGGCCTTGGTGTCTCCGGTCGCCCGCTCGGCGAGAACCGGCAGCGGCAGCTCGGTGGCAGGCAGCAGGTCCAGCACGGCGGCTGCCTGGGCCAGCGCCTCACCACGGCCGGCCCGCAGCAGCCGGGTGACCGCGCCGTCACCGGACAACTCCGCCAGCCATGCCGCGAACCACTCCCGGCCCGCGTGCCGGCATCCCATCGCTGCCTGGAGGGCCGTGTCCCTGCGCTGCGCAAATCGCGCCCGCTCGGCCGTAGCGTCCGGGACCGCACCAGTGAGCGTCTCGACCGCGCTGCGCAGGTCCGCGGCGAGACCGGCCGCCCGGAGTGCCAACTCGACGGCTGGCAGCGAAACCGACAAAGAGTAGCCGTGCCCGGCCGGGCGGCCGAGCAGCCGCCCGGCCGCCTGCCGCTGAGCCGTGGTCGCGCCGGACAGCGTCACCACCCCGTCGAGCGGCGCACCCCGGGCGATCCGGGCCCGGGCCCGGTCCACCAGCCAGCTCAGCTCACTCCCCCCGAGGACCCGCCGCAGCCGGTCCTCGTCGGCGGCCGCCGGGACCCGTGGCAGGTCCGCCATGGCGTCACCTAGCGGCACGTGGAGCCGTCCGCCCGGGGGTTGCTCACCACGGGCTCCTCACCACAGGGCTCCTGCCGTCTCGCCGGGCTCGCCGGGCTGCTCAGTGCCTCCCTCGCCACGGGCCCGCGGGACTGGCGAGCGATCGCTGAATTCGCGCTCCACCCGCCGGTGTGACGCGCCGTTCCACTCCCAGGTGGTGACGTGCACCGCGTCGATCCCATCGCGCCGTACCAGCTGGTGCGTGGCGATGCCGGGCACGCTCGCGTAGAAGCCCCACTCCCGCTCACTTGTCATCACCACGTCCAGATCGAACGTGGTGAGCAGGCCCAGGCACTTGGCGCGCGCGTCGTCATCCACGCCGGCGAAGGCCTCATCCAGGGTGATCAGCCGCGGCGCGTCCTGGTGAGCGGAGCGGTAGTGCGCGGACGCGGCCGCAAACAGCGGCAGCGACACGGTTAGGACCCGCTCACCACCGGACGCGGGCCCGCTCGCCGGTCGCCATCTGCCGTCCTGGAAGCGCTCGATCACGAACCGGTGCCAGGTACGGTAGTCCAGCGCCAGCCGCAGCTGCTCCTGCCACGTGCTGTCCTCGGACTTCGCGCGCTCGGCCTCGATCTGGGACTGGAGGAACTCACCAACCGCCACCCGGTCGTCCGGAGACCAGAGTTCCGCATCCTGGCGCAGGAGCCGGCGCCGGGCCTCGGACAGCCCCGGCGGACCCTCGGGCGATGGCTCCCAGCGCAGCCTCAGCCGCATGCCGGTGCTGGTCGGCCGCTCGGCCAGCTCGGCGTTCATCCCCGCGACCTGGGCCTCCGCATCGCTGATCAGCTCCTGCAGATGGCTGGCTACGTCGTTGACCAGATGCTCCTCGATCAGCTCACGCTCCCGGGCGGTTAGCATCCGCTCCCGGTAGGAGATCTCGTCGCCGAGCAGGGCCATCAGCTCCCCAGGCGTCCGGTCCTTGGCCTGGTACTGGATGGTCACCACCACCCGTTCGTCCACCAGGCTGAGCGCCGCGTGGTGGCCATGCCGCGACAGGGCTTCCGCCAGTTCGCTGTGCCGGCGGCCAATATCGTCCTGGACCCGCTTCCACGCCTCGTCGCCGTCCTCCACGGCGGTCAGCTCCTGTTCCACCAGCCGGGCCAGCCGCACCGCCGGTGCCGCGGGCTCGGTCGGCGCTGGCCCGGGCTCGCTACCTTCCAGGTCGGCCAGTTCCCGCGCGGGCATCCCGGCCATGCTGGGCTGGTCCAGCTCAGGGAGCGCCACGGCCAGCAGTCCCGTCGCGGTGAAACGCCAGAATGCCGCGACCGCCGCGTCCCGCCGGGCCTGTTCCCCGGCCTGGTTCGCCAGCAACTGCTCCTCGCGCCCCTCAAGCTTGGCGCGTGTCTCCGACTGCTCGCGCAGCTCCGGATCCAACTGCTTGTCGGCCGCCTTGAGCTGCTCGATCCGGCTCCTCACCACGTCCAGCCGGTCCCGCAGCTCGTCGGCGCTGGCGCCGATCGAGTTGCGCAGCGTGGCCAGCCGGGCCGTCGCGTCCCGCGCCGTTTCCGCCGCGTCAGCCGCGGCGGCCTCAGCCTTGGCCAGTTCCCGCTCGGCCCCCTCCAGCTCAACCGCGCACGTGGCCGCCTTCGAGAGCGCGGCCTCATGCTGCCATAGTGCGGTCAGCAGCTTCTCCGCTGCGCTCCCGTAGGCCCGCACCGCGGAAGCGGACGCCTGGAGCGCGACAACGCTGGTGGGGACCCCCAGATCGGTGGCGGCCTCATCCCGTTCCTGCGCCGCCTCGACGGCCGCACGATCCACCTCGGTTACCACGGCTTGCTGCTGCTCCACCTTGCCGGTGGTCTGCCGCAGCGTCTCCCGGGCACCGGCCGCCTTGCCGTGGGCGTCCCGGAGTTCCTGGTCACCGGGGGCGGCCGCGACTTCGTCGGAGAGCGCGGCCAGCCGCGCGGCCGCCTGCGCCACACTCTTCTCGGCCACGGCGAGCGCGTCCCTCGCCGCGTCGATCTCGGCAGCCAGGGCGGCGAGCCTGCGCCGCCGCGCCTGCTCCCGCGTTCCCGCTCCGATGAACTCGGCGGCCGGCTTGGCCCAGGCCCCGCGCAGCGGCCCCGCCCGCCACCGTCCATCCTTGCTCACCCAGGCCAGCCCAGGGTGGTCTGGGCCCAGGCCGATGGCTCGCAGGATGGCCTGGACGACATCGGCTGGTACCTGGTCAGCCGTGTCTATTCCGCAACGCAACGCGTCCGCGAGACTGTCACTAGCCACGACAGCCAGGTCGTCAGCGCGGCGGACCGGGACACCGTCCCCCGCAGGCAGGCCCGCGGTGATGATCACGTCATGGGTCCCCGGTTCGAGAAGCTGGCCGTCTGGGGTCACCCAGGCATCGAGCAGCCCGGACGCCTCGAGGGCTGCCTCTAGCCCGGCCCGGTGCTGCTCGTCGGCCGGCCCAGCGAAGTCGGTGAGCTGCCACAGCGGGGCACCGGGCCGACCGTCCCGGGCCCCCTCGGCCCGGGTGTAGGGAGTCGGCGGTCGCGCGGTCTCGCCCGCCTCCAGGCGGCGGTGTTCTGACTCCAGGTCCGCCAGCAGCCGGGCCGCCTCCTCGGCGTATCCCTCCGCTCGCGCGTGCGCGGCCGCCAGCACCTGAGTGCTGCTGGCCGCAGCCGACCGCAGTGCCGCCTCAGCCGGGTTCGGCCCGTCGAGGATCGCCGCCCACTCCACCAAGCCCACCTCGTCAGGGTCCGCCAGAGTCAGCTCCCGGACTCTGGCGGCGTACGCCTGCCAGGCTCTGGCCAGGGCAGTACCCGCGGCGGCCACCGCGCCCTCGGCAGCCTGCCGCGCCTCGGCGGCGGTGTCCCGCTCGCCCTCCAGCTCGGCCAGCCGGGTCCGGGCCGCGACCGCCTTCGCCGCTTTCTCTACGGCCTGCTGGGCGAGTTCCAGCACATGCTTGAGCGCCTGCTCGCGGCGCTGGGCCAGCCCAGCGAACTCCTGGCTGGCCGCGCTGATCAGCTCGCCGCTGATGCCGTCCGGCAGGCCAAGAAGCACAGCCAGCCGGCGGTGGCGGTCGGCGATCCCCGCTTCCAGCGCCGCTGCCTGCGCTATCCCGGCAGCATCCGCGACCAGCTGGCGTGTCCTGGCTGCTGCGGTCAGCGCCGTCTCGTGGCCGGTGGCGCGGCCGTCCCGTGCCGTCCTCGTGTCGCCTACCTTCTTCGCCTCCCGGGCCGCAGTGGCGGCAGTCGCCCGTGCGTGCCGCTCCGCGTGCTCAAGGCTGGCCAGCTCGGGCCGGCCGGCCAGCTCCTCGTGGACCGCGGACAGCTCGGCCAGATCCTCGCGGACGGCGGCGAGCCGGCCAGCCGCCTCGGTCTCGGCGGTGCGCGCCGCGATGATCGCCTCTCGGATGCCGCCCAGATCGCGGCCGACCTGCTCGTAGGCGGACTGCGCGGCGCGCAGCCCGCGGCCCTGCCGCCGCGACGCCACCCGGGCATAGTGCTGGTAGCGCTGGCCGAACCTGGCCACGTGCCCCCGCGTGTCCTGGAGTGCGCTGAGCTCGTCGCGCTGCTGTTCGAGGTCGTGGAAGGAAGTCGCGATGTCCGCGATCACCGACTGGTCGAGCGGGGCAAGCGCCTCCGACAGGGCACGCGACAGCTTGCCCTCGTCGGGGCGCCGGGACAGCTGCGGCTGGCGGAGCTGGATGAGCAGGTCGACCAGGGACGCGTATCGGTCGGGACCAAGGTGCAGCAGGTGCTCGTCTACCGCCCGCCGGTACGACTCCGCCCGTTGGGTGACCAGCCCGTACTCGCCGACCGCGGCCGTCAGCCGGTCCCGGGTCAGCACGGTGCTGGACGGGCCGATCAGGTACAGGTCCGCACCGATGCGCTGGGACGTGGTGAAGTACCAGCGGTCCGCGATGCCGCGGCCGGCGACCGCCTTGAGCCCGCACCCGATGGTGAAGTAGGCGTGCTCGCCATCCTCGGTGCGGCGGCCGAACTCCAGCCAGGTATACCCGAGCCGCTCTTCATACTTGCCGCCGAGCAGCAGGTTCCACTCCATCTTCTTGTCCCGGTCGCCGTCCGGCTCCAGCCGGGCCGAGGAGAGATCCGCGTCGAGCAGGAACGGCAGGACAAGCGCGAGCACCTTGGACTTGCCGGTGCCGTTGTTGCCGCGCAGCATGAGCCTGCCGTCGCAGAACCAGAACTCCTGATAGTCGTAGTAGAACAGATCGGTGAGCCCGGCCCGGAGCGGCTGCCAGCGTGAGCGGCGCGGCACCGGCAGTGGGTCAGGGATCGCTGTCCCCTGGCCAGCGCGGGCCTGGTCTGTCACTCCGGCCTCCCGGTGAACGTCGGCTCCGCATAGCCGTACCGGGCCAGGGCGGGCAGCGGGATAACCCCGTGGCCGTCCCGCCGGATCAGACCCAGGGCCACCAGCCTGCGCAGCGCGCCCGCGGTCAGGTCCCGCTCGGCACCGGGCTCGGTCGCCCCCTTGCGCCAGTGCGTCCTGTGCTGGCGGGCGAGCGCGGCGACGTGGCTGTGCAGCTCCGCGACGTCTACCATTATCCCTGGCCTTTCCCGCGCTGCCGCAGCGAGATACTCGGCCACTAGCAGAGTCGCATGGCCGTCGGTGCCCTCCTCGGGCATGCCCAGGTCGGTCGCCTCACCGCTCGGATCCAGCAGGGCGATGCCCTCGGCCCTGACCTCGGGAACGAAGCCCGTGCCATCGGCCAGCCGGCGCAGTAGCAGGCCACGCTGGCTGGACAAGTAGGCCCGTTCCTCCTCGGTGAGATCCGCATAGTAAAGCACCGGATCATCGAGCAGCCGCCGGACCAGGCGGTGCCGGATCTCCCGATTCCGCGCGTCCTCGGTCTCCGGCCGCGGCTCGGCGACCAGCGCGTGCATCCGTCCGGCCAGCGCGGCCTCGGTCACCGTCGAGGCGCCGCGCCGGGTGACCAGCAGGGAGGCGAGAACCCGCCGGTTGACGTCGTACAGGGCATCGCCGCTGCGGGCAACGAACGCCTGCTCATCGCCCGCCACCCGGCCCAGCACCCGCGCATCGAGCAGCAGCCGCGCGACCGCGACCAGGTCACGGCGCTCATCCTGGGAGTCGAGGGTGAAGGTGATCCCGGCTTCGGCGAGGGCCGGGTCGGCGGCCAGGCTGACCACCCGCTCGACCAGCCAGCCCAGGGTGACCTGCGCCTCGGCCCGCTCCAGCGCGGCCAGGGCCAGGCAGGTCAGCACATACCTGCGCCGGCCGAACGGGATCTTGGCGACAGCGCCGCGGCTGGCGTCGGACAGCTCGCCGGGGACCTTCCTGAGCCGGACCACCGCATGGTCCGCGTAGAGGGTCCAGCCCGCCTGGCTGGTGAACCAGTCGCCCAGCCACGCAGCGTGCCGCCTGGCGAGCGTAAACGCCTGCTGATCGGGCCCGTCCGGGGTCAGCAGCGGATGCCGCAGCAGGGCCCGCACGCACCGGCGGCGGTCCTCCTCACGCTGCTGGTCCAGGACGTCGGGCAGGCTGGCGGGGCTCACCGGAGTGCTCCCTGCGCGACGGAGCGGGCAGCAGGAAGTGGCTCGGTCGTGTCGGAGATGGTGATCTCATGGTCCGGGCCGCGCAGCACGCCCTCCCTTGTCACGATCTCGGCAATCGTCCCGTTGGTAAGCGGGCGCAGGACGATCTCCAGGGTGCCATCGGCGGTCCTGGTGGTGACGACCCCGTCAGGGCCAGCAGGGCCGGCCGACAGCGCGTCACCGAGAATGCGGAGGAACACGCTGAACTCATCATGGTCAAGCTCGCCGAGCGTGCTGAGCCGCGCCGAGTGCCCGGTAGCCAGCCGGCGCCGCGCCGCCTCGGCCTGCTCCCGCTCCGCTGTCACCTGCTCGGCGAGCCGACTGCGCTCGGCGGACCGGTCCTTGATCCTGGCCGGCGCTCCCCGGCGCTCATAACGGCCAGTGCTGCGCAGCCGCGCCGAGATCACCTGTGATGGAGCATCGAGCCAGCTTTCCCCGGTGCCGGCGCCCTCCGGCGGCTCGCCGGAGAAATGCCGGGACGGCGAGAGCCCGAAAGCGGCCCGCCACAACCGGTGCGCGTCATCCTCGCTAGGTGCCTGGGCGAACCAGCGGGCCAGCGTGCGGAAATCGGCACTCCGGTCGCTGCGCCCGGCCCGCCTCTCCTGCAGCACGCTGATCGTGGCCAGCAGGTCCGGGATGGCCTTGCGGGCCCGCTGCCGGAGTAGCGATGACTGGCTCGGGTGCGCCCGGTCGCCGCAGAACCACGACCAGATGCCTGACCACCGGCTCTGCCAGTCACGGAGCTTTGCCGCAATGGGATCGGTCCCGGCGGCCGCATCCCACTCGCAGCCGGCCTCCGCGGGCGGCATGTCACCGGCTTCCGCGGGTGCCACGTCACCGGCCTCCCGCTGCGCGGCCATGTAAAGCAGGGATACGGCTCGCTCCGGGGCGATCGACTGCAGCAAGGACGCGATGTCGGACGACTTGATCACCAGCTCGGAAACGAACCTCTCCAGGTACGACAGCAGCCGGTCCTTGTAGCTGAGGAAGGCGTCCTCGTCGATGTCCTGGAGATCAATCGTGCGCTGCAGTCCGCTCATGAACGCGGTGGCGTTCGCCGCCAGGCTGTCCAGCCGCCCGGACAGTTCCAGGAGGAGGCTGTGCACCACGGCGGGGTCCGGATCCGAGGGCAGCCCGGCCAGTGCCCGCAGCCTCAGGCGGATGTCCTCAAGTGCCACGGCCTGCAGCTCACCACGGCGCGCGATCTCCTGCTCGTACACCTCCAGAGCGCGCTCTGCTGCCTCACCCTCCCGGCTGAGCTGATACAGGTAGCGCGTCCGGTAGAAGTCCTCCACCGTGGTGACCCGGCTAGTGTCGGGAGTGGCCCGCAAGTTCCCCCACTCCGCCAGCCTGGCCAGCGCCTCCTGCACGTCGTCCTGGACGGCTGGCGCCACGCCGTTGCCGCGCAGCGCCTCGGTGACGTCCTCGGGCCGCAGGTGCACGACGAACCGCTGCTTGCTGACCCGGAAGACTCCCATCACCCGGCGGTACAGCTCGTGCAGCGGCGCGTTCAGGTGAGCAAACGGGCGCGGGGGCGATTCGTCCATGTCAATTCAGCAGTATGCCGCGCCCCGCCGACACTTCGCAGCGAGCACACGCGTCCGCGCGGAATAGATGGACGCCATCTCATTACTGCCGCCGTCCAGTGCCGCAGGCGCCCGTCAGTTAACGGACGCTGGCCAGCGCTCTCGCGCCGTCTGGGATCCAGGGCCCGTCAGGCAGTGTGACCCGCTGAGCCACCTCTCGGCCGCGGGTGCACAGGGTGGGCGTGTCGGCTGCGGCAAGCGCGTTCGGGTGCCGGCCAGGACCAGGCCAGACCCTGGCCGGCGCTCGCATACCAGGACGGCCAGGCATCCGCCCGTACATCCAGCCCTCAGGTGCCGATGTAGGCCGCGAGGTGCTCGCCGGTAAGGGTGGAGCGGGCGGCGGCGAGGTCGGCGGGCGTGCCCTCGAAGACGATCCGGCCGCCGTCGTGGCCGGCGCCGGGGCCGAGGTCGATGATCCAGTCGGCGTGCGCCATGACCGCCTGGTGGTGCTCGATGACGATGACCGACTT
>Ga0208589_1000103_pt1 | contig 39798 bp, 27 predicted proteins | sample NGESurshal092012_2_FD_184486 | JGI IMG/M metagenome (GOLD analysis project Ga0208589, IMG submission 184486) | Arctic peat soil microbial communities from Barrow, Alaska - NGEE Surface sample F53-2 shallow-092012 (SPAdes) | ecosystem: Environmental > Terrestrial > Soil > Wetlands > Peat ...
CGGTCTCTACGGTCTGGCCGCTGCGGGTCAAGGGATGCAGCAGGGTGCGGTCCGGGGGTGGCGCAGGTCAGGAAGAGCAGGGTCCTGCGAACAGCGAGAGCGTGACGTGGTGCACCTGTGGCTGGCGGCCGATTGTCACGTCGAGCGGCACGCAGCCGCGGGTCTGGCCATGGGTGAAGGCGAAGCCCTGCGCGAAGAAGCCTGCGATATGGGAGCAGGAACGGTAGGTGGCGGCGGCCAGATCGCTGACACGCGCCAGGTGAGCGTAGGGGTTGTCGATCATGACCTGCCCGCGGGCGGAGGCGGCGATCGTGAGGGTCACGGTGGATCCCATGGTCACGATGATGGGGGTCTTGTAGGTCCCGTGCTCCCCGTAGCCAGCGGGGCTGGCAGTGGCCAGCCGCTTCCCGCTGACGATGACCAGCGGCCCGATAGCCAGGTCGCCGGGCTGCGGCTGCTGCGGCACCGGCGCGCTGGTGAAGGACTCCTCGCCGCAAGACAGCAGCAGCGGATTGCCCGGGCTGCCGGGCCGCGCAGCCGGCGCCGGGCCGCTGGCCGGGCGCAGGGCGGATGAAGGCGCCGCGGGCTGGGCACCGCCGGGCGCCGCGGTCCCGGTGCAGCCCGCCAGGCTCGCGCAGGCCACGGCGGCCGCCAGGGCTGGCACAAGCAAGAGCGGATGACCGCGCACAGGGCTCATCCTCCTGCTGACGCCACAGCCTGGCAACCGGCCCGGGCGGCGAGCAACATGACAGCCGTGCTGCTGTGCACGATGCTGCTCGGCGGCTCCTGAAGCTGCCAGGTCCGCCCCCCCGCGCGGCGGCAGCGCGCGGCTCGTTGCGCAAATCGGCCCCGATGACCTGCGGGACATCGCGGCCCATAAAGCACGTGCTATGGGTGACCGGGCGGCGGCCGGCGCCAGCGTGGCCGCGTCGCCGGGTCCGGGCGGCGGCGTGGCTGGCGGCCCGGCCGCATGCTGCCCGGCCGCCGGCAACCTGGTTCCGGCCCGGCGCTCCCGGACTCCGAGGACGGGCTGTCCGGCGGATGTCCGGAGTCGGCCGGCGCGGCTGGCAGGACGGGGCCGCGGAAGGCGGCGACGAGCCGGGCTACCAGGGTGGCCAGGAAGATCTGGCCGGTGAATGCCTCCATGACGGCGATGGCCTGGCCGCCGCTGCCGGCGGCGGTGTAGTCCCCGTAACCCAGAGTCGTCAGCGTGGTGAAGCTGAAGTACTGGTAGAGCCGGGAATCACCGGGCCGGTTGCCGGCGAAGAAGTGGCCGCCATTCAGCAGCGCTGCGGCGGCGTAAAACGCGGCGAACATCAGCCCGAGGATGAGGTAAGCGCTGATCGCCCCGAAGAGACTCTGCACAGTCACCGTGGAGAACGACAGGATCCGGCGCACGATGACGACCACCGTGGCCAGCAGCAGCAGCCCGGTCCAGATACTGGCCGCGGCCACGGCGGCGTCGTTGGGACGGGTAACGGCCAGCCCGACCGACACCCCCGACCCGACGATGCCCAGCGCCGCGATCAGGCGGATCCGCCGCCTGGGCAGCTCGGAGGAGCGCAGGGCCAGGAGGCCGGTGGCCAGGAACAGCACCAGTTGCGCGACACCGATCCAGGAGCTGGCCGTAACGGCCGATATCAGGTAGGTCACGATCAGCAGGAGCAGCAGGATCCCGTATCGTCCGCGGGGCCCCTGCTGGCGTTCGGCAGCGCGCGCGGCATCTCCGCGCCCGGGCGTGACCGTCGCAGCCTCCTTCGATGGGCAGGGGCACAGCTGAGTACCGGCCAAGGCCGCGCGAGGCCGGGCCTGCGCGCCTCATCCGGAGCGGACGATACCGACTGATCGTCCGTTGCGGGTGATGCCGCGCCGCCCGCCTCCCGCTGACGATGCGGGGATGCTGCATGTGCGCGTGGCCAGCCCTGCGGCCCTGACGACCGGCGTCGTCGGCCTGCTCACGGCTGACCCGGCGGTCATGAACCTGGTCGTCCTGCCCGGCGCCGTGCACGGGCAGGCGAGCGACGCAGTCCAGTTCGATCTGGCCCGGGCCGGCGCCAACCCGGTGCTCCGCCGGCTCCGCGACCTGCAGGCCGACCAGCTCGGGCCGATAGTCGTTGAAGAGTCGGATGCCGTCATCGGGGCCGGGCAGCCAGATCGCCCGCATCTGCCCGGCCGCCGGCACGGCTCCTTCCACGGCGAACTGGCGCCGGTCTGGGACCTGGTGGAATCGAAGATCGCCGCCGACTCGACCTACGCGCCTAGCTTCTTCGTCCTGCTCATCCTGGCCGGCCTGATCGGGGCCGTCGGCATCCTGACGAACTCCACGATCTTGATCGTCGGGGCGATGGTCGTCGGCCCGGAGTACAACGCCACCATCGCCGTCGCGCTCGGCATCGAGCGGCGGGACCCGGTGGCGGTCCGCCGCGGCCTGCGCGCCCTGGTGCTCGGCTTTGTCCTGGCAATCGCGATGACCATGCTGTTCAGCCTGGTGATCCGCTGGACCGGGCAGGTGCCGCCGAGCTACGAAAAGGGGATACGTCCGGTCTCGGACCTGATTAACAGCCCGGACCTGTTCTCGGTCATCGTGGCGGTGCTGGCCGGGATCATCGGCGTCGTCTCGCTGACGGAGGCCCGCGCGGGCGCCCTGATCGGCGTGTTCATCTCGGTCACCACCATCCCGGCGGCGGCCGACATTGGCCTGTCCCTCGCTTTCCACAGCTGGGATGCCGCCCGCGGCGCAACGCTGCAGCTGCTGCTCAATCTCGTCTTGCTGATCGTCGTCGGAGCGCTGGCCCTGCGCGCCCAGCGGCTAGTCTGGCGCGATCGCCGCTAATTCCCGACGTGTTCCGCAGGCTCGCAGCATGGTGCAGCACAGCACACCAGTGCCCCGGACGGCAGCTTGCTGCGCTGCGGGCTGATTCCAGCCGACTACAGCCCCGGCGGCAGCGATAATCGCCTCTTGCGGCGGCCAGCAGCTTCGGCGTGGCCGGATTATGAGGGGGCACGGCGGTCTCCGGAGACTTTCGGGCTCGCCGTCTGCCGGGCCGTCGCCGTTGGCTGGGCGGCGCTGGGAGCAGTCGGCTGTGTACTCGCATTCTACTGGTCGACATTTCCTTACCACGGCTGCAGGCGTCGCGCTGGAAGGGCTACTCATCGGCCGGATCGCCGTTCCGCAGGTATCCCCGGGCTCCTGGGGGCCGTCCGCGGTGGCGTCGGTCTACCTCGCGAGGGCTGGCGGATTCCTGATCGCCGGCACTGTGCTGCTGCTGGCCTGGACCGCCGGCGGACCGGCTGCCAGGCTAGCTGGAAGTGCTGAGCGATGGCACAGCTAGCCCGCGCTCGGCGTACTCAGATACCTGGCGCCCTCTGCATGAGGAGGTATCTTCACTTGCGGGCAGGCGCGAACGAGGGCAAATGCCACGATCGGCCAGGAGGATCGATCCTTATCCGGGGCTATTAAGCCCTCCTTCGGCAGGCTGGAATCGCGATGACCGGTGAGCCGGACCTGATCAGCCTGCTGTACCGCGCGGACTGGACGCGGCTGAGCTTGTCGGCGGAGGTGAACGACGGGTCGACGTTGCTGCTCGCGCCTGGCCGGCGCTACCGGCTGCAGGCCGGGGAGTACGTCACGGGATGCGACGGTGACCGTCCCTGGGAGCTGCCCCAGGACGACGAGGATGGCCCCGGCATGGAGGGGACGGTGCACTGGGTCAGCGGGCCCGAGCCGCCGCTGCGCACGCTGCTATGCCCAGCCTGGCTGCTGACGGCTTCCCGCCTGGAAGCGCAGGGCCGGGTCAGCGCGTGCGGGCGTGACGCCCTGCGCGTTGCGGTGACGAAGCGGCCGGGCGTCACGGGCCGGCTGGCACTGGCTCATGTCCGGAGCCGGCGTGCTGAGGCCCTCGTGGACGCCGAGCTGGGCATCCTGCTGCGCATCGCGTGGCTGGCCGACGGCGAGATACCGGACGTGACCGAGCTGGTCAGCCTGGAACTCGACCCGGTCGTCGACCCGGCCCGGTTCGCTCCGCCGCCCGGCAGCCGGATCGGGGAAAGCTTCGGCGAGAGTCTTGGCGACGGCGGTCCTGCCTGGTGGGCCGTGAAGACCGTGGCCGGGCTGGCGGCCGGCAGCCTCGGCGCGTGGATCAGGTACTCGCCATTCACTCACGGGCCGCCCGCAGGGGCGGATGCCGAGGACGCCGAGGCGGCCATGCCGCACGACGATCCGCCGCCGGAGCTGTCGCCGGACGGCCTGCCTGCGGGGCCTCAGCTCAGCGACGAGCTTCTGCACCTGCTGCATGACAGCGATCCCGGCGAGTTCGCGGCCACGCTGCACCAGTGGCATGACTTCGGTGCCCTGCTGTCACAGGTACCGGCGGCGGCACGCCGGGCAGGCTTCGGCGGCGTTGGCCTGCTCGCCGACGCGGTCGCCGAACAGTCGCCCACCTCCCACCTGGTCTCCGCCCTGCGCATCAGCGGGCCTGACAAGTACCAGGTCGACCACGCCTACGACCCACCGCGTGGCCCGAAGACCATCGCCTGCGACGGGCAGCGCTGCTGGCAGGTCTACAGCGGCAAGGTAACTGTCGGCCCGGCCACGCCACCGCCCAGCGACATAGCCGACCTCGCTGACGCTTCCTGGCTGCTGGCCTGCCGGCTGTCCGGCGGCGCGCCGGTCATCGCCGGCGGGCGCCCGGCCTACCGGATCAATGTCGCGCGCGGCGACGCGGAACGCTCGCTCTCCTTGATGTTCTCCGCTGCGGTGGCGGTCATCGACGCCGAGCTGGGGATCCTGCTGCGCCTGACCTCCTACCTGGGCGGGAGGCCGGTGCGGCGGGATGAACTCCGGGACATCACCACCGGAGCCGGTGATTTCCCGGTCAACATCCCGCCCGGCCTGCCTCTCGTCGAGGCCACCGATCCGTTCGGAGACATCCGCGACGGCGGTCCGCCGCAGTCGGTCAACATCCCGCTGAAGGTCGCCAGCGTCGTCGCACGGCAGGTCGCCACCGAAACGACGAAAGCCGCCAGGAACTTCCTGCGGCGCATGAACACACGCTAGTTCCCGACGTGGATGCCCTAGAGGTAACGCCCTGGGGTTACCAACGGGACATCCACGATGTGGCGGCCGCCGGCGTGGCCGTCTAGTAGCCCTCGGCCAGCTGCAGCATCCGCTGGTAGGTGCCGCCGGACCGGGCCAGCTCGGCATGCGAGCCGCGCTCGGCGACCAGGCCATCGCGGAGCACGATGATCTCGTCGACCCGGTCCAGGCCGAGCAGGTCATGGGTGATCAGCAGGGTGCTCCGGTCGCGGCTGACGGCGAGCAGGTCGGCGGCGAGCTCGCGGCGGTTGTCGGGGTCCAGGTGGGAGGTCGGCTCGTCCAGCAGGAGCACCGGGGGATCGGCCAGCAGCGCGCGGGCCAGGGCCAGTCGCTGCCGCTGGCCGCCCGACAGCCGCGTGCCGTGCGCGCCGACCGGCGTCTGCCAGCCCTGCGGCAGGCTGGTGATCCACTCGGCCAGCCTGGCCTGGGCTGCGGCCTCGGTGAGCTGGGCCTGCGTCGCGTCCGGGGCACCGATCAGCAGGTTGGCCCGGATCGTGGTGTCGAAGATGTGCGCGTCCTGCGCCAGCCCGCGGATCACCGAGCGAATGTCGTCGCCGCGGAAGCTGGCCAGGTCGTGCCCGTTGAGCGACGCCGTCCCGCCGGTCAGGCCGACGAAGCGCAGCAGCACCGCGGCCACCGTGGACTTGCCCGACCCGGTGGGGCCGAGCAGCGCCACGCGACGGCCCGGCGGCAGGTCCAGGTCGATCCCGCCCAGTGCCAGCGGGCCGCCTTCGCGGTAGGCGACCTGCGCCCCGCGCAGCTCGATCGCGACCGGTCCGGTGACCCGGCCGGAGGGACCACCGGAGGTTAGCGGTAGCCGGGCCGGGTGGTCGGGCTCGGTGACCGGGTCGGGGGTGTCGAGCACGGCCGCGATGCGGCCGGCGGCGGTGCGGGACTGGCCGAGCTGAATGGCCGCGGCCGGCAGCAGGTTCACCGCCTCGAAGGCCGCGAGCGCCGTGAGGGTGATCACCGCCAGCGGCACCCGCCCCAGCTGGCCGTGGCCGGTGACGGCCACGCCCAGCAGCAACACCGCCCACAGGGTCAGCCCGGATACCAGCGCGGTCAGGCCGGTGCCGAGCCCGCTGGCGCCGGCCGTGCGCCTGGCCAGCCTGGTCAGCTCCGCGTCGGCGTCGGCAGCGCGGCGGCGGGCCTGCTGCTCCGCCCCGAACGCGTGCAGCTCGGCCGCCCCGGCCAGCGCGTCGGTGATGGTCGCGCCCAGCTCACCGCGGGCCGGGCCGGTCCGCTGCGCCGCCCGCCGCGCGGACCTGGCGGCCAGCCAGGGGACAAGGATCCCGCCGGCCAGCAGGCCCACCGCGAGCAGGCCGGCGGCCGGGGCCAGGATCAGCAGGGTGGCGGCCACCGCCCCGGCCCCTACCAGGGCGCCGGCCAGCGGGGGCGCGAGGCCGCGGATGAACAGGTCCTGGGTCGCGTCGACATCGGAGATCAGGCGGGCCAGCAGGTCGCCGGACCGGAAGGCGGCCAGGCCGGCCGGCGCCAGCCGCTCCAGGCGGCGGTAGATCGCGACCCGGACCTCCACCAGGACACGGAACGCCACGTCGTGCGTGCCCAGCCGCTCGAGGTAGCGGAACACGGCCCGGCCGACGCTCAGCGCCCGCACGGCCACCACGGCGACCGAGATGGCGAGGATGCCGGGGTGCTGGGAGGCCCGGGCGAGCAGGAAGCCGGACACTGCCAGCAGCGCCACGCCGCAGCCGGTAGCGGCGGCGCCCGCCAGGACCGCCGCGAGCAGCCGGCCGCGTTCCGGGCGGGCCAGCGCGAGCAGCCTGAGCATCGGCCCGCGCCGCGGCGCGGCGGCGGCGCTCACGGCCGTCCCCCGAGCCCGGCCGCCGGCGCCGCGGGCTGCTCGTCGGCCGGCTCGGCAGGCTGACCGCCCGGCTCCCCACCCCCAGGCTCCCCACCCCCAGGCTCCCCAGCCCCAGCCCTGGGCCCCCCGGCCGCCGAGAGTCCAGCCACCCGTCCGCCGTCCAGGACGAGCTGCCGGGTGGCCGTCGCGTGACCGGCGCGGCCATGCGTGACGTGGATAACCGTGCGCCCCGCCATCAGCGCCGTGATGGACTCCTGCACCTGCCCGGCGCTGAACGGGTCGAGATGGGCCGTCGGCTCGTCTAGCAGCAGCAGGGGCGCATCGCGCAAGAAGGCCCGGGCGATCGCGATCTTCTGCCGCTGCCCGGACGACAGCCGGAGCCCGCGCTCGCCGACCGGAGTCTGGTATCCGGCCTCCAGCCCTGCGATGAACTGGTCGGCGCCGGCCAGCCCCGCCGCCACCCGGATGTCCGCCAGGCTGGCACCGGGCCGGCCCAGCGCGATGTTGGCGGCGACCGTGTCGTCGAACAGGTGCGCCCGCTGCGGCACCCAGGCCAGCTGGTCGCGCCAGGCGGCGACGCCAACGTGGCTCATGCCGGTCCCGGCCACCTCGATGGTGCCGCCGGTGGGCTCGGCAAAGCGCAGCAGCAGGGCCAGCAGCGACGACTTCCCCGCCCCGCTGGGGCCGGTCACGATGATGTGGTCGCCCGGCCGGATCTCCAGGGACACCCCGTCCAGCGCGGGTGTCGGCCGGCCCGGGTAGCTGAGGGTGACCCCGGCCAGGACGATCGTCTGGCGCCGCAGGTCAAGATCGAGGTGGTCTCCCGCCGCAGTGGTGGCCTCACCGCCGGGGAGGGGAGTCTCCAGCACCTCGAACACGCGGCGGGCGGCCGTGGCCCCCTCGACGCTGGCGTGGAACTGGGCGCCGGCGTTGCGCAGCGGCAAGAACGCCTCGGGCGTCAGCAGCAGCACCAGCAGCGCCGTCTCATAGCCCAGGTGACCGCCGAGCAGGCGCAGGCCCACCTCGACGGCGACCAGCGCCGTTGCGAGGGTAGCCGCCAGCTCCAGGACGAACGCCGACAGGAACGCGATGCGCAGCGTGGCCATCGTGGCCACGCGGTACTTGCCGGTCAGCTCGGCGATGGTCGCTTCCTGGGCCCGGCCGCGCCCGAAGACCCGCAGTGTCGGCAGGCCCTCCACGACGTCGAGGAAATGCCCGCCCAGCCGGCCGAGCAGGGCCCACTGCCGCTGGGTCCGGGCGCTCGTGTGCAGGCCGACCAGGATCGCGAAGACCGGCACGACGGGCAGGGTGACCGCGATGATCACGGCGGACAGCCAGTCGGCGATTGCGACCCGGATCAGGACGGCCAGGGGGACCAGGCAGGCCAGCACCAGCTGCGGAAGGTAGCGGGCAAAGTAGGCATCGAGGCCGTCCAGGCCGCGGGTGGCCAGCGTGGCGAGCTCGCCACTCTGCTCGCCACCACCCTGCTGGCCGCCGAGCCAGCCGGGGCCGAGCGCCAGCGCGCGGTCGATCAGGCGGACGCGCAGTTGCGACTTCACCGCCGCGGCCGCGCGCAGCGCGTTCACCTCGCCGCCGTAGCTGGCGGCGGCGCGGGCCAGCAGGACGATGGCCAGCACGATCAGCGTGCCCGCGAGCGCCGCGACGCCCGTCCCGGTCGCGGCAGCGGCCAGCGCGTGGGCGAGCAGGCCGGCCTGGGCCAGGATCAGGCCCGCTCCGGCCAGTCCCAGGGCGACCGTCGTGATCATGTAGCCGCGCGCCGCCGATGCGTACCGAAGCAGCCGGGGGTCGAACGGCCGGGTGCGAGGGCGCGCCTCAGTCGCGCGCATCGATCATTACGGCGACCGGCATCATGACTGTGACAGTGTATTTGGGGGACTACTAATCGTGGATAACGGGGGCTTGGGTGGCAGCCCGGTGCATCGGGCATGCAGAGGGGGCGGCGAGCCATGACGACGCCCGCTGCCGCCGCCGCCCTGATCCGGAGCAAGTCCTACCTCGCGCTGCTGGTCATCGCCGCCATTATCGGGGTGCCGATCTCGGCCCTGGCCTACTTCTTCCTCAGCCTGGTCAGCAGGATCCAGCACGAGGCCTACGTCAGCCTGCCGGACGCCTTCAGCTTTCACGGCGCGCCGATCTGGTGGCCGGTCCCGCTGCTGGCGGTGGCGGGCCTGCTGGTCGGCCTTACCATCAGGTACCTGCCCGGCACCGGCGGCCATTCTCCGGTGGACGGCCTGTCAACCAAGGGCTCGCCCGGTCCCGCCCAGCTGCCGGGGGTGCTCCTGGCCGCGCTGGCCACCCTGAGCCTGGGCGCGGTGCTCGGCCCGGAAGCGCCGCTCATCGCCCTCGGCGGCGGGCTCGCGGCCCTGACCGTGAAACTGCTGCGCCGCGACGTGCCGGCCACCGCCCAGGCCGTCGTCGCCGCGGCCGGCAGCTTCGCCGCCATCAGCGCGCTGTTCGGGTCGCCGCTGCTCGGCGCGTTCTTGCTCATGGAGGCCATCGGCCTGGGCGGGATCTCGATGGAGCTCGTCCTGCTGCCCGGCCTGCTGGCCGCGGGCGTGGGCTCGGTGGTCTTCATCGGGCTGGATGCCTGGACCGGGCTCGGCACCTTCTCGCTGCGGATACCGAACCTGCCCCATGTGGGCTCACCGAGCGCCGCGGAGTTCGGCTGGGCGGTAGCGGTCGGCCTGGCCGCGGCCATCCTCGGCACCGCCATCCGGCGCCTGGGCCTCCTGGTGCGGGCGCAGGTCGAGGGCCGGCTGGTGCTGGCGACCCCGGTCGCCGGGCTGGTCGTCGCCGGGCTGGCCGTCGCCTACGCCGCGGGCACCGGCCGGTCCTTCACCGAGGTGCTGTTCTCCGGCCAGTCGGCGCTGCCGTCCCTGGTCGCGCACGCCAGCGGGTACACGGTGGGCACCTTGCTGCTGCTGCTGTGCTGCAAGGGGCTGGCCTACGGGGTCTGCCTGGCCAGCTTCCGCGGCGGCCCGGTCTTCCCGTCGCTGTTCCTGGGCGCGGTGGGCGGCATCGCGCTCGCGCACCTGCCCGGCCTGACCATGGTGGCCGGGATGGCCATGGGCATCGGGGCGATGTGCGCGGTCATGCTCCGGCTGCCGCTGACCGCCGTGCTGCTGGCGACCCTGCTGCTGTATTCCGACGGCGTGGCCGTCATGCCGCTGGTGATCGTGGCCGTCGTCGTCGCCTATGTCGTGTCCGCTCGCTTTACCCCGGCCCCGGAGCAGGCCCCGCCGCCGGAAGCTGCCGTGACGGCTCACCCGCTGCGGATGACATAACCAGGGGGCGGAACGGAAATCCTGTCCGGTGGCGGCCATCCGCAGGCCCGCGCAGCTGGGCCACCTGCCCGGCTGCCAGTGACCGCTGTGACGCCACGGGAGGCTGCCATGTCCGCACCGGCCGCACAGCCGGCTGCCGCGCGCAGCCGGCGGCCGCGCCGTCCCGCCCGCTCGCCGGGGGTCGCCCAGCTAACCATCGAGCGGCGGGACCCGGTCGGCCGCGCCGCCCGCGGCCGCGCGGCCCGGGCCGCGGTCCCGCGGGAAAGCCACGCCGAGCTGAGCCTGCCCGCCAGCCGGCCGGATCCGGTCAGCCTGCTGGAGCGGCAGGCGGCGACCCGGCTGCCCGAGCTGGTCGGTGTCCGGTACTTCCGGATGCTGGTCTCGCCGTTCACCTTCTCCCGCGGCACGGCCCTGGTGATGGCGCACGACCTGGCGGTCACGCCCGCCTCCGGGCTGACCGTGCAGGCCTGCGGAGACGCGCACCTGTCGAATTTCGGGTTCTTCGCCTCCCCGGAGCGGCGGCTCGTGTTCGACATCAATGACTTCGACGAGACGCTGCCGGCGCCGTGGGAATGGGACGTGAAGCGGCTGGCCGCCAGCCTGGAGATCGCCGGGCGCGGTAACGGGTTCGGCCGCCGCCGGCGGCGCGAGATCGTGCTGGCCGCCGCGGCCAGCTACCGCACGGCGATGCGGTCCTTCGCCGCCGAGGGCAACCTGGGCGTGTGGTTCACCCAGGAGGACACGGACCGGCTGCGGGGCCGTTACGAGTCCGAGCTGACCCGCCGCCAGCGCGGGCAGTCCGGCCGGGAACTGGCCCGGGCGCCGGGCTGGGACGACCTGGCCGAGTTCAGCAAGCTGACCACCATGGTGAACGGCCGGCCGCGCATCCTGGCCGAACCGCCGCTCGTCGTCCCGCTGGCCGACCTGGTGACCGACCGCGTCGAGGCCGGCGAGCTGGCGGCGGGGATGAGCGTCCTGCTGTCGAGGTACCGGCAGACCCTGCAGGAGGATCGCCGGATGCTGATCCGCCAGTTCGAGTTCGCCGACATGGCCAGGAAGGCCGTCGGGGTGGGCAGCGTCGGGACCCGGTGCTGGATCATCCTGATGATGGGGCGCGATCGCTCCGACCCGCTGTTCCTTCAGGTCAAGGAGGCCGAGCCGAGCGTGCTCAGCCAGTTCGCCGGCGCGAGCGAGTTCGCCAGCCAGGGCCAGCGGGTGGTGGCCGGCCAGCGGCTGATGCAGGCGGCGAGCGACATCTTCCTGGGCTGGCAGCGGATCACCGGGCCGGACGGCGAGCAGCGCGACTTCTACGTCCGCGCGCTCCGCGACTGGAAGCGCTCGGCGTCCGTCGAGGGAATGGTCCCGCGCGGCATGCGCACCCATGGCGAGCTGTGCGGCTGGACGCTGGCCCGCGCGCACGCCCGGACCGGGGACCGGATCGCCATCGGCGCCTACCTGGGGGCCAAGGACGTGTTCGACCAGGCCATCGCCGACTTCGCCGCGGCCTACGCCGACCAGAATGAGCGGGACTACCAGGCGCTGGCCACCGCGGCCAGGACCGATCGGATCACGGTGTGGCGGGCCGGCTGAGGAGTTACTGCTCCGTCGTGCTGAGCAGGATCACGGTGTCGCCCTCATGCGGCGCCGGCGCGACCTGCCGGGTGGCGGGATCCAGCAGCCCGTCGGCTCGCACGATGAACAGCAGCTCGTGGCCGGCAGGCCGGGGACAGCCGGCCGGCTGCGCCACGATCCGGGCGCCTTCCTCGTACCTGCTGGTCATGGTGGACCGGTTGAGCGCGGGGCCGAACAGGACCTTCCCGCCGGTGAACGGGGCGACCACGCCGCCGCTGGCCGGCGACCCCAGCCGGTAGACCCGGTCACCCACGTTGTAGCGGAGCAGGGCCGCCGCGAGCGCGTTGAAATCGTCCTCCGCGGTCATCAGCATGATCGTCGTGACCCCCGACAGGTCGGCACGCTCGGACATCACCGAGGCCAGCAGGCTGTCGGGAGCCAGCTGCAGGGCGGCCTGCCTGATCCGCTCGCGCTGCGGTTCCAGCCCGGCCCACATCAGCACGTCCAGGCCGGCCGTCTGCAGGGCGCGGCCCAGGTCGATGATCCAGTCCTCCCCGCCGACCAGCAGCGGCCGGCTGCGCGGTGACCGCAGCACGCCCAGCCAGTGGCTGGCCGGCACCGCGGTGAGCCCGTAGAGGGCGATGGTCATGAGGATCACCAGGAATGCCACCGGCAGGATCTTGGCCGCGCCCGGCAGGTTGCGGGCCGCCAGGGGCACCGCGAAGGCGGCCGCCGTGGCGGCGGTGACGACGCCCCTGGGCGCCATCCAGCCCGCGAAGGCCCGCTCCCGCCTGGTCAGGTCGGTGCCGTGCGTGGCGGCCAGCGCGACCAGCGGCCGGGCGACCAGGACCAGCACGGCCACCACGCCCAGCGCCGGCAGCAGGAGCGGTCCGAGTGACGCCGGGGTCACGGTGGCCGCGACGGACAGCAGCAGCAGGCCCAGGATCAGGTCGAGCAGGGTCTCCAGGAAGCGCCGGCCCGGAACGCGGAAGCCGTGCAGGTTCGCCTGGGCCAGGCCCACGATGAGCGCGGCGAGCAGCCCGGTGTCCGCGCGGAGCACGTCGCACGCGGCGGCGATCCCGACGACGATCGCCAGCTGCACGCTGGCCACCAGGGACCGGGGCAGGGCCGCCTTGCGCAGCGCCGCCCACAGCACGGCCGTTCCGGCGATTCCCCCGGCCACGCCGACGGCGATGCTGAGGACGAACTGCCCGGCCGCCGCGCCGAAGCTGGCGCTGTCCGCCGCGGCCAGGACGCCGTAGAACACCACCACCGCGAGCAGGGCGCCGACCGGGGTGAGCAGCGCGGCCTCCCACGCCAGGACGTGGCGCAGGCGCTCGGCCGGCCGGACGAAGGCCAGCAGCGGGCGGACGACCGAGGGCCCGGAGGCCACGAGGATCGCGCCGGTCAGGACCGCTATGCCGCGGGGCATGCCCAGCAGCAGCGCGGCGGCCACCGCGCCGAGGACCAGGGTGACCGGCGCGCCGATGAGCACCAGCCGCAGCACGATCCGGCGGGTGTGGCTGGTCAGGCGGCTCAGGCGGACCCGCAGGCCCGCCGTGTACAGGACCGTCGCGACGGCCAGCGTGATCAGCGGGTCGAACGCCCGCTCCAGCAGGAGCTGCGGGTTCACGTCGCTGGTCAGGGCGCCCGCGGCAAACCCGGCCGGCAGCAGGACGAAGATCGCGGGAATGCGCAGGCGGCTGGCCAGCACCTGGCAGCCTACGGTCAGGACAAGCGCCAGCGCCGCCCCGGCCAGAATCTGGCTAATCGTCACCGCCGCCCCCGCAGCCGCAACGTCAGGACCCGGCCGGGCCCCGGGCAGGCGCCCGCGCGAGCTCAGGCTGGGTCATGGTCAGGCCGCCGGACTATGCCACGCGTCGTCGGACGGCAGCGCGCCAAGAATGACGAGCGCGTCCACGTGCCCTTCCCCTGTTGCCATGGCCATTCCCCTATCTGCGCGGCAGCCTGTCTAATCTGAGCCGGCCGGCCGCTCTCGCGGGCCATCCGGCGCGGGTGATGTTCTGCGGTCAGACCACGGCGATCGGGTTGACCGGGGAGCCTGTGCCGCCGGGCAGCCGCAGCGGGGCGATCACGCACAGGAACGACCACCGGCCGACCATCTCGCAGAACGGCACCAGGTCCTCGAACTGGAGGTAGTCCAGCAGGTGGACGCCGAGTGCGTTCACGGCGAGCACGTGCACGGGGAAATCGACTCCCTCGGCCGCGCTCGGGGCGGTGTCGTTGTTGCTGTCACTGCCCAGGACCGCCACCTGTCGGTCGGCGACGAAGTCCAGCGCGGACGGATGCAGCCCGGCCCGGCTCGCGGCGGCGTCCCAGGGCCCCAGCTCGACGCGCCGCCTGCTGTGCCCGACGCGCACGAACAGAAGGTCGCCCCGGCCCACCCGGACGCCCTGCGCTGCCTCGGCCCCGGCCAGGTCGTCGGCGGTGACATGCTCGCCCGGCTCGAGCCAGGGCAGGCCGCGCAGCCGCGGGATGTCCAGCAGCACGCCGCGGCCGACTATCCCGTCGGCGGCCACCCCGACCGACTCCTCCTGGGCTCCATCCTCGGTAATCCCGGTGGCGGTGACGTCGTTGTAGAGCCTGCCGTCGTAGATGACGTGGCATAGCGCGTCCAGGTGACTGTCGGCGTCGCCGTGGACGTTCATCGCGAACCGGTCCGTGGCGAACGTGAGGCCAGGCTGGGGCGGCCCGGCCGCGCCGGGCTCGCCGCCAGGGACCGTGGCGGGCTGGCCCGCGGTCATCTCGTGCCGCACGGGCTCGGGGTTGTCCGGCGCGGCGGTGTCAGCCAGCGGCGTGGCCAGCGAGACCGACCGGCCGAGCCGCACATCCCGGCAGGCCGCCGCGACCAGGTCCGGCGAGAGATAGTTCAGCGCCCCGCGGCGGTCCCGCGGCCCCCAGCCGGGCTCCAGGCGCAGCCGGTCGTAGAGGGCGCGAAACTGCTCCCGGCTCAGCTCTCTGCCGCCCGGCCGCCCGGCGCTCACGGACTGCCGCCCGCCATCATCGCGTTAGCTGCCGGTTGCCCACCTGGAATGGCCCGGCGGAATCCTGGCCCTGTGACATGACACCATCCCCGTTACGCGAGCCCCGCAGCCGCCGTACCGGTTGTTACCGCTGTCGGGGATTCTCGTCGCTCACTGTTGTCTTGCTCACTGTTCCCTTTGCTCGCTGTCACCTTTGCCCCGCGAGCAGGCCCGTGCATCATCCGCTCCGGGTGATTGCCGCTGGCCGCCTGGGCGGCGCTGGCGCGGGCGATAGGCTGCCGGGCCATGATCGTGGTGATTGCCGGGGTGGCCGGCAGCGGCAAGACGACGGTGGGTCAGCTGCTGGCGAGCAGGCTCGGCTGGGCCTTCGCTGACGGCGACGAGTTCCATCCGCCCGCCAACGTGACCAAGATGGCCGCCGGCGTGCCGCTGACCGACGAGGACCGCCGGCCCTGGCTGCGGGCGATGATGGACTGGATAGCGCAGCGGGACGCTGCGGGCGAGTCGGCCGTCCTGGCCTGCTCCGCCCTCAAGCGCCGCTATCGTGACCTGCTGCGCTCAGCCGGCGCGGACGTCGGCCTGGTGTTCCTGGTGATCCCGCATGACGTGGATGAGGCCCGGCTCGGCCTGCGGAAGGGGCACTTCTTCCCGCGCCAGCTGCTGGACACCCAGTATGCCGACCTGGAATTGCCGCAGCCGGCCGAGCCGGTGCTGATGGTCCCCGCCACGGGCGCCCGGGAGGAGATCGTCGCGGAGATCATCCGGCGCCTGAACCTGCAGTCGGCCTCCTGACCGGCGCCAGCGAGCCCCGCCCCTGCAGCGGCCGGGACGGGGCTCGTGCCCAGCGAGCGCGGGCCGGGGCTGGTGACCGCCCGGCCCGGCAGGCTAGGCGGCTGCGCGCCGGCCGATGCTGGCAGCCAGCGCCCAGATAATGAAAACATCGACGGCTATGACGACTATTGACCAGATCGGGTAATACGGCAGGAAAATGAAGTTCGCGATCGCGCTGACTACCGCGAGCACGATACCGAGTGCTTTCGCCCACGTCTGGCCGAGGAGCACGCATACGCCTGCGGCGAATAGCACGATGCCGATAATCAGGTGCGTCCAGCCCCAGCCGTGGATGCTGAACTGGAACGTGTAGTTCGGCACGTGAACGTAGAAGCTCTGCTTGATGACTGCCGTCAGCCCCATGAAGAATCCCCATAGGCCCGAAAGAATCATCAGCGTGGCGGCTAGGGCGGTGCCGCCGTTCATGGTGCCCGAGCCGTAGCCGCTGACGGATGAGGCGTCTGGTTCCATATAACCGCCCGGCGCGCGGTGCGCACCGGGCGCGGGGTGCGCACCGGGCGCGGCCGTGGTCGCGGCGGACCCCGCAGGTCCTGGATTAGTCTCGTAACCTGCGGTTTTGTCCTGTGGACTGCTCATCGGGTGCTCCCCTCTGACCGGCAGGTCGGGGCCTACGCCGCGGTTTGCCCGGCGGGCGCCGCGCGGCTGCCCGGATGCTGGACAGTTGTCGGGTTTCCTGCTCCGCACGCTACGGAGCGAGCCTGCCGCAGGGCATCACCCAGCCGGGGTGATAGCAGGTGGCGCGATTCCGGCGGCGCGTCGGTTATTTAGCTACTGGCTAGTTGCGTATCAGCCGGCTTCCGCGCCACATCCCCAGGCTGGCTGGTTCGCGGCCGTCGTCTGGGGGTAAGCCCAATGCGGGGCTTTCAGCTGCAATTTCACCGCAGCGGGTGAAGGAGTCCGGTCCGCGATTAGCGCGGCCGGCTCTCTCTCGGGGGAATTCATGTCAAGTACAGCAAGCAAGCCCGTGGCGCCGTCTCGGGCGCGACTGGCTCGGCAGCGACTGAGCCGGCAGCAGCCACTGCGGACGGTGTCCGTGCTCGGGCTTCCGCCGTTGCTCGACGACAAGCTGCGGGTGCCACGGCCGACGTTCCCGGTCCTGCGCCGCCGCCGGGTCGTCGAGCTGGTCGACTCCGCCGTCAGCCACCGGGTCACCCTGGTCTCCGGTCCGGCCGGTGCCGGGAAGACGGTGGCCTGCGCCTCGTGGGCCGCTACCCGCCCGGCCGCCCGCCAGCCCGCCTGGCTGACCGCCAGCGCCGAGGACCGCGAGCCGGCCAGGTTCTGGCAGTACCTGCTGGCCGCGCTGGTCCGCGTCCGCGCCGTCGGGGCGGACGACGCGAGCCAGCTCGCGACCGCGCCGCCCGAGGCTTACCCGCTGCGCATCGTAGCGGCCGTGCGCCGAGTGTCCGAGCCGGTCGTGCTGGTCATCGACGATGTTCACGAGCTGGCTGGCAGCGGCGCCCTAGCCGGCCTGGACATGCTCATCCGGCATGCGCCGCCCGGCCTGCGGCTCGTCCTGTCCGGCCGCTGCCCGCCGGGGCTCGCCCTGGCCCGGCTGCGGGTAGCCGGCGAGCTCGCCGATATCGGCGCGGCCGACCTGGCCTGCACGACGGCGGAGGCAGATGCGTACCTCGCGATGCTCGGCATCGGCATGACCCCCGCGCAGCGCGGCGGGCTGCTGGACCGCACCGAGGGCTGGATGGCCGGGCTGCGGCTGGCGGCGATGGCACCGCAGGCCGGATCCGCGGCCCCGGCCGCGGCAGGCGGCGTGGCCGGGGACGGGGGCGACGGCCTGGCCGGAGGCACGGGCGGAAGGCTGGCCGAGAACGGCGGCCGGAGCCGCAGGGGCGCCGCGGGTGCTCATGGCGTGGCCGCCGGAGGCGCCGGGAGCGTGCCTGGCCGGCTGGCCGAGGGCCTGGCGGGGGGCACCGAGACGGTCGTGATCGATTACGTCCGTGACGAGGTGCTGGACCGGCAGTCGCCCGATACTCGCCAGTTCATGCTGCGCACCAGCGTCGCCGCGAGGATGTCCGGCGACCTGGCCGACGCGCTGACCGGCGAGCACGGGACAGGCGCCCGGACGCTAGAGCGGCTGACCCGGGAGAACAGTATGGTCGAGCTAGTGGGCGGGAGCGGCGCCGAATACCGTTACCACCCCATGCTCCGCGAGGTGCTGGCCGTCGAGCTGAGCCGGGAGCTGCCGCAGGAGGTTCCCGCCCTGCTCGGGCGGGCCGCGCGCTGGCATGCAGCCCGGGGGGAGGCCATCGAGGCCGTCCGCGCGGCCGCGCAGGCCGGTGACTGGGACTTTGGCGCGCAGGTGCTGGCCGAGGCGGGCGCGGGCGTGCTGGTCGAGGCCGGTGCCGGCGGCCGGGCCGGGGCGGGCGCGGGCGTCCGGGCCGGGGGAAATGCCCAGGCTGGGGGACCTGGTGGCGATGCCCGGGCCGGGAGAGATGCCGCGACCGGGCGGAACGCGGGGGCCAACCGGGCCGCTCAGGCCGTCAGGGGCGGCCAGGCGGAGCGAGGCGCGCAGGCCGCCGCGGGCATGCAGGGTGGCCGGGGTGCCTGGGGCAAGAACGGCGCGGAGGTCCTGGCCGGCGACGGCCGCCGAGCGCCGGCCGGCTCGCACGCCTGGGCCGCGGACGATGCGGCGGGCACGGCCGCGGCGGGCACGGACGCAGCTGGCACGGACGGCCGTGTACCAGGGCGCGGGAGCCTGCGGGCGGCGAAGGGCCGGCCGCTCTCCGGCGGCAGGAGCGGTGCCCGGTCTGCTGCTGCCCGGTCTGCTGGTGCGCGGCCCAGGGCAGGGAGCGCGGCCGACCTGGAGGCCGTGCTGGCCACGTTCCCGGCCGCCCGGCGGGCTGACGACGCGCCAGTGGCGGCCGCGATGGCCGCCTGCCGGCTGTGGCAGGGCGACCCGGCCGGGGCTGCACCTCACCTAGCCTGCGCGCAGCGCTCGCTGGCCCGCCTGGACCCCGGTACCCGGCGGGCAGTGGAGCCATGGCTGGCGGCGTTGCAGGTCATGCAGCACGCTGGCGACGCCGACGGCGGCCCGGCCGAGCCCGGCGAGAACGATCAGGCCGGCGAGCGCGCCGATCTGGCGCGGCAGTGGTCACGCGCCGAGCGGGCGGAGGCCACGGCGGCAGCGGTCCCGGAATACCGCGCCGCCGGCCTGCTGTGGTTCGCCCTCGGGTGTGCCCGGCTGCGGCGCTGGGAGATCGGGGCGGCCCGGCACGCGCTGGCCCGGGCCAGCGCGCAGCTGGCGGCGGGCAGCATGCCGGGGATGCGTGCGCGGGCCATGGCCTGGCAGGCGCTGGCTGCCGCCCAGTACGGGGACCTGGCCGCGGCCGACCGGCTGATGACCGAGGTCGCGAGCGGCCCGGCCGGCTGGCGGCCCGAGGCCGCCTGTCCCCTCGCGCTGGCCGGGGCGCAGGTGAGCGTGGCCCGCGATGAGATCGACGCGGCGCGCAGGCTGCTCGACGAGGCCGACCGGAATGCTGGGGGCGAGCTGGCGGGTGAGCCCAGCGTCGCGGTTATCAGCGGGCTCATCCGCGCGCACTGTGCTGGCGCCGAGTCCGACACGGCGGCGGCGCACTCGATCCTGCTCCGGCTGCGCGAGGCCCATGCCGTCAACGACCGGCCGCTCGGCGAGCTGCTCACCGTGCTGGAGGCCCGCGTCGCGCTGGCAGCGGGCGAGCCCGCGCAGGCCAGCCTGCTTCTCGGCGGCGATCCCGCGGCGCTCCGGTGGGCCCGGCCGCAGGGGGAGCTAGGCCACGCCCGGCTCCGGCTGGCCGCCGGCGACGACGCCGGCGCGCTGCAGGCCGCCGAGGGCTGTCGCACCGGTGCCGCGCAGGACGTGACTCTGCGGGACCGGGTGGCGGCCCTGCTGATTACCGCGGTCGCGCAACGCCGCCTCGGCCAGGTCGCCGCTGCGGCCGAGGCCATCGAGCAGGCGCTGGTGCTGGCCGAGCCCGGGGGCGGCTACCGGGTCTTTCTCGACGGCGGCCCGTCCGTCCGGTCCGCCATGACCGTCCTGGTCCCGCCGACGAGCCGCTGCGCGGGCTTCGCCGGCCGCATCCTGGAGCGGTTCGACGGCCAGCTGCCCCGGTTCGCCGGGGCAGCCGGGCAGGCGGACCTGCCGCTGACGGCCAGCGAGCTGGCGGTGCTGCGGTTCCTGCCGTCGCACATGACCAACCAGGAGATCGCCGAGGCGCTGTTCCTGTCGATTAATACGGTCAAGACCCACCTGCGGTCGGCCTACCGCAAGCTGGGCGTCGCCAACCGCCGTCAGGCCATCGCCCGGGGCCGCCGCCTGGAGCTGCTGTAGCGCCCTGCCTCCTAGCAGCTGCCGGGCGTATAGCACTGCTGTGGCTCGCTGGAATCGGCGGTCCGCCGGAATCCGGCCGGGATGGGCACCGTGAGCAGGGCCCTGTTTGCCCGGGTCGGGGCCAGCCACCGGTAGTCCTGGCGCAGGCCGCCGATCATGGTCCGGATCAGCAGGTAGGTGCTCGGACTGATGTACACGGTTATCGGCACCACGTTCAGCCGCGGGGTGCTGGTCAGCTTGATGGCCGCGGTCCCGTCGACCTGGACGTGCCCGGCTACTGAGAAGCCGCCGCAGGCCAGCGCCGAGGCGACGAACGAGGGCGAGCGGAAGAACAGCTCGCCGGCGCCCAGCGGGTCCCACATGCTGCGCACCAGGTCGCAGGCAGTCCCGGGGTAGCTGGTGGCGCCGCGCCCGACGAGCTGCGTGCCCCGGTACCAGGTTCTGCTCGAGTAGTTGACGATGGTCTCGGTGAACGGGCTCAGGGTGCCCTCGGTCCAGCGCGGCGGCCCGCTTCCGGTATCGACATGCGCGGCACGCGGCCGTCCATGCCCGCGCAGGTAGGTCGCGAAGACCTCGTCCCGCTCCCAACCCTGGTAGGTCCGGACAAGCTCGCGGGGAATGAAGGACTTCAGGGGCGGCTTGCCGCGTCGCTGCGTCGTCATAACCTGCTGCGGCGTGATGACCTCGAAGATCAGCCGCTGAGTGCGCACCGCCTTTTCCGCGCGGCGGAGCACGTAGGCGCTCACCTGGGCCGGGCCGGTCGGAGCCTGGCCGCCGGGCCCCGGCCGCACGCCGCCGGCACCGGCCGTCACCACGATGACGGCGGCCGCGCTGACCGCAGCCGTCGCGGCGGCGACTGCGGCCCGCGCCGCGAGCCGCCGGCGCCGGAGCCGCTGCCGGGCCCGGCTGACCAGCTGCGGGGGAACCTGGACGTCCGCTGCGAACCAGCTCATGCTGTCGCGCACGAGGTCCTCGAACTCGCCGCTCATGTCGCCTTCCTCAGGTCGGTTTCCGCGGTCAGCCAAGGCCCGGCGAGATCCCGCATCCGGCTCAGCCCCCGGGAGGCCGTCGACTTGACGGTGCCGGCCGAGCAGCCGAGCGCGCTGGCCGTCTCGGCCTCGCTGAGCTGCTCCCAGTAGCGGAGCACGATGACGGCACGCTGCTGGGGCGGGAGCATGGACAAGATCCGGATCAGCGCATCGCGCAGGTCCACGGCGGCGGTCACGTCCGTCTCGGCCGTCGCCTGGCTGGCAGTGATCATCGGGAGCTTGCTGCGCCAGCGGCTCTGCCGTCGCCAGCCGTCGGCCGCCAGGTTGTACATCGTGCGCCGCAGATAGCCCTCAGGGCTGCCCTCGATCCGCCGCGCGCGCCTCAGCAGCCTCTCCAGTCCGGCCTGCAGCAGATCCTCTCCGTCCTGGTGGCTTCCGGTGAGCAGGACTGCGGTACGCATCAGCTGCTGGCCGCGATCGGCGAGCAGCTGCTCCAGCTCATCGGCGCCGTCGGCGTCCTGCACGCAGCCACCTCCTCATGTCGCTAACCAAGAACGAAGCAGCGGCGGCATGGGTTGACTGTCGTCCTCGCGGGACGCCCTGGCGAACTGGTCGCCCAGCTTGAGTTGCTGAGAGCGTGAATCTCGGCTCTCTGCTGCCGCTCCAGCGGCGCCGTCAAGATATTCCAACGACGTGACTGGGCCGCCGCTGTCGTCCTGACGACAGCAGGGGGCCGGCCATGACGTTGGCCGAGGACCTCGTGGCTTTCCGGCGGCCCGCGGACAGCCGGTGGGCTGTCCGGAACGCCCTGCAGGGCGGCTACGGTCTACCAGCGGATGGCCCGGAACGTCGTGGACGTGCAGCCGCTGCTGAATCAGCAGCAGTAACCGCACGTTCACGACGTTTGTCGCTCCCGCGGCTCCGCTTGGCCGGGCCGGGCTCGGCGCGTAGTGCCCCCCGCCCGCGCCCCCGCGCTCCCGCGCTCCCGCGCCCCGCTTGGCCGGAGCCAAGCGGAGCGGTCGACCCCAGCTGCACGTGCGTCGCGGCGGAGCCAGAACGCCATTCCCGCCGCCCAGCGGAGATGATCATCACCCGTGGCGGGTGAACACTGCCGACCTGCCCTAGACTTGGCGGCCGTAGCCATGTGCGATCAGCCATGCCCAGGCCGCGCCAGGTCGCTGGCCCGGGAGAATTTCTCAGGAGCCACCTCGCAGTGAAGACAGACGTCGAAGAACTGAGCCCCACCCGTGTCAAGCTCACCGTCGAGGTGCCGTTTGATGAGCTGAAGCCGAACCTTGACCACGCCTACCGCGAGGTCGCCCGGCAGGTCCGCATACCGGGCTTCCGGCCGGGCCGGGTCCCGCCGCGGGTCATCGACCAGCGGATCGGCCGTGGCGCCGTGCTGGAGCAGGCGGTGAACGAGGCGGTCCCGGAGCTGTACGGCAAGGCGCTGCAGGAGCACGAGGTCTTTGCCCTCGGCCAGCCGGACCTCGAGATCACCAAGCTGGACGACGGCAAGGAGCTGGCCTTCACCGCCGAGGTGGACGTCCGGCCGAGCTTCGAGCTGCCCGACCTGGACGGGCTCACGGTCACGGTGGAGGACACCGAGGTCACCCCCGACCAGGTCGAGGAATACCTCGGCTCGCTGCGGGAGCGGTTCGCTTCGCTGAAGGGCGTGGACCGGCCGGCGGCCGGCGGCGACTTCGTCTCCATCGACCTGGCCGCCTCCGTCGACGGCGAGCCGGTCGAGGACGCGCAGGCAAGCGGCATCTCCTACGAGGTGGGCACCGGCTCGATGCTCGACGGCCTCGACGAGGCGCTGCTCGGCATGTCAGCCGGCGAGACGACGACCTTCTCCGCTGAGCTGGCCGGCGGCACGCTGGCCGGAATGGCGGCGGACGTCCAGGTCACGGTGAACAGCGTCAAGGTCAAGGAGCTCCCGGTCCTCGACGATGAGTTCGCCCAGTCCGCCAGCGAGTTCGACACGATCGGCGAGCTGCGCGCCGGGACCCGCAAGCAGCTGGAGCTGATGCACCGGTCCGGCCAGGTCGGCCAGGCCCGCGAGCGGGCCCTGGACGCGGTGATCGAGCGGGTCGATATCCCGCTTCCCGAGCGCGTCGTCATCTCCGAGGTGGACCAGCGCAGGCGGTCCCTGAACGACCGGCTGCAGCAGGCGGGCATGACCATGGACGCTTACCTGGAGGGCAGCGGCCAGACGGCGGCGGCCGTCGAGGAGGAGTTCGAGTCCGATGCCCGGCGGTCGGTCAAGGCGGGCTTCATCCTGGACAAGCTCGCGGTCGACGAGGAGATCGGCGTCGAGTCCGCTGAGCTGAACTCCTACATCACCGAGCAGGCCTACCGGATCGGCGTCACGCCCGACCAGCTCGCCCAGCAGCTGACCGACAACAACCAGCTCAACAACGTGGTGGCCGACGTGCTGCGGTCCAAGGCGCTCACCCTGATCGCGGAGCGGGCCACCGTCACCGACGAGTCGGGCCGCACGGTGGACATCACGGCGGCCATGCGCGCCGTCGACGAGGACGAGGCCGCCGAGTCCGCCGAGTCCGCCACCGGAGAACCCGCCACCGGAGAACCCGCCACCGGAGAACCCGCCGCGCAGGACACCGCCACTGCGACCGCACCGGCCGGCGCCAGCGCTACCGCCAGCAACGCCAGCGATGGTGATGAGGGCGACAGCGATGCCGGTGGCCGCCCGGAGGCCTAGCCAGCGCCCCGCGCCCAGCGCGCCGCGCCCAGCGCCCCGCGCGCCGCGCCCCGGCCAGCCCAGCCCCGAAGGCTCTGACCGGGCCGGGTGGCTGCCTGCGGATGCCCCGCAGCCTGCGGCCGGACACCGTCGCCCCTCCTAGCCTGCGCCGACAGCGAACAGTGGGGATCGGCGGACTTCCCGCTATCCCTCGCGGGTTATGGTCACTGTCAATGACGAAGGCGCGGAACAACCCCAGCGAGGAGGGCCCAGTGACCACGGCTCCCGACGACCAGCAGCTGCCGCCCGTGCTCGCACGGACCGGCGAAGCTGCGGTCCTGCCGGTCGCAGACATGCTGTTTCAGCGCCTGCTCCGGCACCGGATCATCTTCCTCGGCCAGCAGGTCGACGATGACCTGGCCAACCGGATCTGCGCGGAGCTGATCCTGCTAGCGGCCGAGGATCCCAAGCGCGACATCAACATCTACATCAACTCCCCGGGCGGCTCGGTTTACGCGGGCCTGGCCATCTACGACATGATGCAGTACGTGCCGAATGACGTCGCCACGTACGCGATGGGCATGGCGGCCTCGATGGGCCAGTTCCTGCTCTGCGCCGGGGCGCCGGGCAAGCGGTACGCCATGCCGCACGCGGCCGTCCTGATGCACCAGCCGCACGGCGGAATCGGCGGCACGGCCACCGACATCCGGATCCAGGCCGAGCACAGCCTCTACCTCAAGCGCGTGCTGGCCGAGCGCACCGCCATGCACACCGGCCAGACCGTCGAGCAGATCGAGACCGACTCCGACCGGGACCGCTGGTTCACCGCGGACGAGGCCAAGGACTACGGCTTCGTCGACCACGTGGTGCGCAGCGCGACCGAGGTCCCGACGGTGGGGCCGGTCTCGTGAGCTGGATATCGAAAGCGGAGGAGCCGAACGTGACATCTGGAAACACCGGGCCGGCTCACTCACGGCTCGTGCCTCCCGCGCTGGCCCACGCGGTGCAGTCGCGGTATGTCCTGCCCTCCTTCGTGGAGCGGACGTCGTACGGGGTCAAGGAGATGAACCCGTACAACAAGCTCTTCGAGGAGCGCATCATCTTCCTGGGCGTCCAGATCGATGACGCCTCGGCCAACGACGTGATGGCGCAGCTGATCACGCTGGAGTCCATCGACCCGGACCGGGACATCCTCATGTACATCAATTCGCCCGGCGGGTCGATGACCTCGATGATGGCCATCTACGACACCATGCAGTACATCCAGCCCGAAATCCAGACGTTCTGCCTGGGCCAGGCCGCCTCGGCGGCCGCGGTGATACTCGCGGCGGGGAGCAAGGGCAAGCGGATGGCGCTGCCGAACTCGCGGATCCTGATCCACCAGCCCGCGGTCGAGAGCGGCTACGGCCAGTCCAGCGACCTGGAAATCCAGGCGCGGGAGATCCTGCGCATGCGCGCGGCGATGGAGCAGATCCTGGCCAAGCACACAGGTCAGGACGAGGAGCAGGTCCGCCGGGACACCGAGCGGGACAAGTTCTTCACTGCCCACGAGGCCAAGGAGTATGGCCTGGTAGACGAGGTTCTGACCATGCTCAAGCGCCAGACCGAGGTAGGCTCGTCTTAGCCGCGGAATCTGGTCGGCACGCCGGTGGCGCGCTCCTTAGGCCACACTCAGGGTCGCCAAGGCGGTACCGTCTAGGTTCACGGCTTCGTTCGAACACGATGGAATGGCTCGCAGGCAGGCAACCGCCGCAGCCGGTCTTTCAGGACTGCTGGCGGCCCGGGGCAAAGGAGTAACTGGGTGGCACGCATCGGTGACGGCGGTGACCTGCTGAAGTGCTCGTTCTGCGGGAAGAGTCAGAAGCAGGTTAAGAAGCTGATCGCCGGCCCTGGCGTGTACATCTGCGATGAGTGCATCGACCTGTGCAACGAGATCATCGAGGAAGAGCTGGCCGAGCCCACCGAGCTCAAATGGGACAGCCTGCCCAAGCCGCGCGAGATCTACGAGTTCCTCGACTCTTACGTGATCGGCCAGGAGAAGGCCAAGAAGGGCCTGTCCGTCGCCGTTTACAACCACTACAAGCGCATCCAGTCCGGTGGTGAGCGGGCCGGCGACGACGGTGTCGAGCTGGCCAAGTCCAACATCCTGCTGCTCGGGCCGACGGGATCGGGCAAGACCCTGCTGGCCCAGACGCTGGCCCGGCTGCTCAACGTCCCGTTCGCCATCGCCGACGCCACGGCGCTGACCGAGGCCGGCTACGTGGGCGAGGACGTCGAGAACATCCTGCTCAAGCTCATCCAGGCGGCCGACTACGACGTCAAGAAGGCCGAGACCGGCATCATCTACATCGACGAGATCGACAAGATCGCCCGCAAAAGTGAGAACCCGTCGATCACCCGGGACGTCTCCGGCGAGGGCGTGCAGCAGGCGCTGCTGAAGATCCTGGAAGGCACGACGGCGTCGGTACCGCCCCAGGGCGGGCGCAAGCACCCGCACCAGGAGTTCATCCAGATCGACACCACCAACGTGCTGTTCATCTGCGGCGGGGCGTTCGCCGGCCTGGAGAAGATCGTCGAGTCGCGGGTCGGCAACAGCGGCATGGGCTTCGGCGCCGTGCTGCGGGTCAAGACCGACCGGACCACGGCCGACGCGTTCGCCGAGGTGATGCCCGAGGACCTGCTGAAGTTCGGCATGATCCCGGAGTTCGTCGGCCGGCTGCCGGTCATCACCAGCGTGCACAACCTGGACCGCGAGGCGCTGATCCGCATCCTGACCGAGCCGCGCAACGCGCTGGTGCGCCAGTACCGCCGGCTGTTCGAGCTCGACGGGGTTGACCTGGAGTTCACCGACGACGCACTCGAGGCGATCGCCGATCAGGCCATCCTGCGCGGGACCGGTGCCCGCGGCCTCCGGGCGATCCTCGAGGAAGTGCTGCTCTCGGTGATGTACGAGGTGCCAAGCCGCAAGGACGTCGAGCGAGTGGTCATCACGGCCGAGTCCGTGCTGGAGCACGTGAACCCGACGCTGGTGCCCCGCGACGTCGCCCGCCGCACGCCGCGCGAGAAGTCCGCCTAGCCCAGCCGCGCTCCCGGCCGTCACGGGCCCACCAGGACCGTTACTCCCCGGTTTTCACGCGCCAGCTGCTAGCGGCGCCTGCTTCAGCCGGTTTGTCAGCCAATCGCCGTCTCGCGGTTCCCGTGCCGGTCGCAGCCCGGCGCGGGTCACCCGGCCGTCGCCGGCGGGCGCGGCGCCCGGGCGGCCCGCGGACTCTTCTAGACTCACCTGACGTGAGCAACACAGCGAGCAGGCAGCTACCGCCCCAGTACGTGCCGGGCGAGGTGGAAACGCGCCGGTATGAAAGCTGGGTCGCGGCCGGGTACTTCACGCCGGACCCCGACTCGAGCGCGCCGCCCTTCGCGATCGTGATCCCGCCGCCCAACGTCACCGGGTCGCTGCACATCGGCCACGCCCTCGATCACACCCTCATCGACGCGCTGGTGCGCCGGCGGCGGATGCAGGGGTACAACGCGCTGTGGGTGCCGGGCATGGACCATGCCGGCATCGCCACGCAGAACGTCGTGGAGCGCGAGCTGGCCAAGGAGGGCCTGTCCCGGCATGACCTCGGCCGGGAGGCCTTCGTCGAGCGGGTCTGGCAGTGGAAGGCGAAATCCGGTGGCGTGATCCTGGGCCAGATGCGGCGCCTGGGCGACGGCGTGGACTGGACCCGCGAGCGGTTCACCATGGACGAGGGCCTGTCCCGCGCCGTCCAGACCATCTTCAAGCGCCTGTTCGACGACGGCCTGATCTACCGTGCGCAGCGCATCATCAACTGGTGCCCGCGCTGCCTCACCGCCCTGTCCGACATCGAGGTCGAGCACACCGAGGACGAGGGTGAGCTCGTCTCCATCCGGTACGGGGACGGCGACGACCAGATCGTCGTGGCCACCACCAGGGTGGAGACCATGCTCGGCGACACCGGCATCGCCGTGCACCCCGACGATCCCCGCTACAGCCACCTGGTCGGCCGCGAGATCGAGCTGCCGCTGACCGGGCGGCGCATCCCCGTGGTCGCCGACCCGCATGTGGACCCCGAGTTCGGCACCGGGGCGGTCAAGGTGACGCCCGCGCACGACCCCGACGACTTCGAGATCGGCCGCCGGCACGGCCTGCCCACCCTGGTGATCATGAACGAGCGCGGCGTGATCACCGTGCCAGGCCCGTTCGACGGCCTGGACCGGTTCGAGGCCCGGCCGGCCATCCTGGCCGCGCTGCGCGCCGACGGGCGCGTGGTGGGCGAGCGGCGGCCGTACCTGCACGCGGTAGGGCACTGCTCCCGGTGCGGCACCACCGTGGAGCCGCGCCTGTCGCTGCAGTGGTTCGTCAAGGTGGACTCGCTGGCCAAGTCCGCTGGTGACGCGGTGCGTGATGGCCGGGTGCGCATCCATCCGCCCGAGCTGGCGGCCCGGTACTTCGACTGGGTCGACAACATGCACGACTGGTGCATCAGCCGCCAGCTGTGGTGGGGCCACCGGATCCCGGTCTGGTACGGGCCGAACGGCGAGGTGGCCTGCGTCGGGCCCGGCGAGGAGCCGCCCGCCGGCGAGGGCTGGAGCCAGGATCCCGACGTCCTGGACACCTGGTTCTCCTCGGCGCTCTGGCCGTTCTCCACGCTCGGCTGGCCCGACGACACCCCCGACCTGCGCACGTTCTATCCCACCAGCGTCCTGGTCACCGGGTACGACATCCTGTTCTTCTGGGTGGCCCGGATGATGATGTTCGGCCTGTGCGCCAACGCCGACCGCGGCCCCGAGAACGCCGTGCCTTTCCGGCAGATCGCCCTGCACGGCCTGGTCCGCGACCAGTTCGGCCGGAAGATGTCCAAGTCCCGCGGCAACACCGTGGACCCGCTGGACTGGATCGAGCGGTTCGGGGCCGACGCGACCCGGTTCACCCTGGCCCGCGGGGCCAACCCCGGCAGCGACATCGCGGTCAGCGAGGACTGGGCCGCCGGCGCGCGGAACTTCTGCAACAAGCTGTGGAACGCCACCCGGTTCGCCCTGCTTAACCAGGCCATCACCGACCAGGGGCTGCCCGCGGCGGACCAGCTCACCACCGCCGACCGCTGGATCCTGTCCCGGCTGGCCACCGTGACGGCGCAGGTCGACGAGTTCTTCGAGCAGTTCGAGTTTGCCAAGGCCTGCGAGGCGCTGTACCACTTCGCCTGGGACGAGTTCTGCGACTGGTACCTGGAGCTGGCCAAGGCCTCGCTGTCCGGCGGTGAACAGGCCGCCGCCGTCGCCACGCGGCGCGTGCTGGGCGTGGTGCTGGACCGCCTGCTGCGCCTGTTCCACCCGTTCCTGCCCTTCGTGACCGAGGAGCTGTGGACCGCGCTGACCGGCGGCGAGTCGGTCGTCATCGCCCGCTGGCCCGGCGCGGTGGCGCCAGGCTCGCAGGCCGAGCTCCCGCTGCCCTCAGATCCAGGCGCGGTAACGGAAATTGGCGCGCTGATGCGGCTCGTCACCCAGCTGCGCCGGTTCCGCTCCGATCAGGGCCTGCGGCCGACCCAGCCCGTCCCGGCGGTGCTGGCCGGCATCGAGGCGACCCCGCTGGCCGCGCACGAGGCTCACATCCGCGCGCTCACGCGGCTGACCGCCCCCGGCGGCGGCTTCGCCCCCACCGCGTCGGTCGAGGCCGAGGGAGTCACCGTCGAGCTGGATACCGCGGCCGGGCTGGACGTCGCCGCCGAGCGGCGGCGGGCCGAGAAGGACCTGGCCACGGCGCGGGGGGACATCGATGCCGCGCAGCGCAAGCTCGGCAACGAGTCCTTCATCGCCCGGGCGCCCGCCGACGTGGTGGCCAAGAACCGGGCCCGGCTGGCCGTCGCGCAGGACGAGGTCCGCCGGCTCACCGAGCGCCTCGCCGCGCTGCCGGAGGGGCAGCCGGGCGGGGAGATGCCGTGACCACCCCGGACGAGCTGGCCAGGCTGCGCGAGGTTGAGCGCGAGATCCTGGCCCGCCGTCCCGAGCACGCCATCGACCCCACGCTCGACCGGATCTCGGCGCTCGTCACGCTGCTCGGCGACCCGCACCGCGCCTATCCGGTCATCCACATCACCGGGACCAACGGCAAGACCTCGACCGCCCGGATGACCGAGCGGCTGTTGCGCGAGCGCGGCCTGCGCACCGGCCTGTTCACCAGCCCGCACCTGTCCTCGATCCGGGAGCGGATCCGCGTCGACGGCGAGCCGGTCAGCGCCCAGACCTTCATCGAGGCGTACGAGGAGATCCAGTTTTACCTGGATATGGTCGACGCCCAGCAGCCGGCCCGGCTGTCGTTCTTCGAGGTGCTCACGGGCATGGCGTTCGCCATTTTCGCCGACGCGCCGGTCGACGTGGCCATCATCGAGGTCGGCATGGGCGGCACCTGGGACAGCACCAACGTGGCCGACGGCGCGGTGGCGGTGATCACGCCGATCTCCCTGGACCACACCCGCTACCTGGGCGACACGGTGGAGCAGATCGCCGCCGACAAGGCCGGCATCATTAAGCCCGGCGCGATCGCGGTCATCGCCCAGCAGCCGCCCGCGGCCGCGGAGGTGCTGCTGCGGCGGGCGGCCGACGTGGGCGCCACGGTCGCCCGGGAGGGCCTGGAATTCGGGGTGCTGAGCCGGGAACTGGCCGTCGGCGGCCAGCAGATCGTGCTGCGCGGCCTGCTCGGCGACTACGACGGGCTGTTCCTGCCGCTGTTCGGCGCGCACCAGGCGGGCAACCTGGCCACGGCCGTGGCCGCGGTGGAGGCGTTCGCGCGGGCCGACCCGGTCGGCGCGCCCGCGAGCGCAGACGCCGAGCACAACGGTCACGAGCCCGATGACGGGCAGGCCTCTCGCCGCGGCCTGGCTATGCCGGGACGGCCCAGCCCGGGATTTGACGGCCCGGCCAGTGATGACCCGGGCTATGACGGCACCGGGCCCGACGGCACCGGCCGGCCCGGGGCCGGGCTCCAGGAGGCCGGCCAGCGCGGCGGCGGGATGGACGGCGCGGCTCTCGACCGGATCGGGCTCGACCGGCTGCAGGCCGCGCGCCTGGACGGCGATACCCAGGCCGGGCCGCTGGACATCGCGCTGGTCCGCGAGGCGGTGGCCACGATGAGCTCACCCGGCCGCCTGGAGGTGGTCCGGCGCAGCCCGGTCGTGGTCGTAGACGCGGCGCACAACCCGGCCGGGATGGCAGCGTCGGTGGCCGCCCTGGAGGAGGCGTTCGACTTCTCCGAGCTGATCGCCATCGTGGCCGTCAGCGAGGACAAGGACGTGCCGGGCATCCTGGATCAGCTCGAGCCGGTCGCCTCGCGGCTGGTGGCCACCACCAACTCGTCCGGCCGCGCCATGGAGGCCGACGATCTGGCCGATGCCGCCGAGGCGATATTCGGCGAGGACCGGATCACCGTCGCCGAGCGGCTGGACGACGCCATCGAGATCGGGGTCGCGCTGGCCGACGAGGCCGACTCGGGCGGCGACGGCGGCCTCGGCGGCCTCGGCGGGGCGGTCGTCCTCATCACCGGCTCGGTGATCACCGCCGGCGAGGCCCGGCTGCTGCTGACCCGCGCGCGGTCCGGGCGCCGTGACGGTGACCCCGCGGGCGGGGACCTGCCGTGAAGGTCCTGAAGCGCCTGTGCGCCACCGTGCTGATCATGGAGGCCGTGGTGATCGGCCTGTCCATCCCCGTGGCGGTCCAGGTCGATCACCTCCCGCCGGGCTCGGCGGCGACGGCGGGCGGGGTGGCCGCGGTCGCCGCCGTCCTGTTCGCCGTCCTGGCCCGGCCGCTATTGCCCGCGGCCCTCATCGGCGGGACGCTGCTGCAGGTCTTCGTCATAGCGTCGGGCGTCATCGTGCCCGTGATGTACTTTCTCGGGGCCATTTTCGCCGCCTTGTGGGCCATCGGAATCTGGCTCGGCTACCGCCTCGAGCGCCCCGCCCAGCCGTAACTTCGCCCGAACCCGGGCGGGAGCGGCGTGCCCTGACCGCCCGGCCGGGCGCCCGACTGTAGGATTTCTCCGGCGGACGACTGACGGCCGATATCGTTACCGGGGGCAATCGGTCGATTGCTGATTGTGAGACTGCGATCGGGGCCAGAATGGCTCGCGGCTATGGCACCATCGGCGGCGGCAGTGCGTTGGACGTCGCAGAAGGCGCGTGGGGCGGCCGGGCGGCCTCGCTCCCGCCGGGGCGCCAGACCAAGATCCTTTGACCTGGCGCCGTTTAACGGGGCGGCTGGCGGCCAAAGTAAATGGAAGGGCCGCGCAGGGCTGAGCGGTCCGAAAAATGCAGATCTACCTGCCAAGATCCAGCTGGAAGGTTCTTGTTCCTGATGAGCAACGCGCTGGCCTTTCTGGGCCGTGACATGGCCGTCGACCTCGGTACAGCGAACACTCTCGTGTACGTCCGCGGCCGCGGCATCGTGCTCAATGAACCCTCGGTTGTGGCGCTGAACACCAATACGGGCCAGATCGTCGCGGTCGGGGTCGAGGCCAAGCGGATGATCGGCCGCACGCCCGGCAACATCGTCGCCGTCCGCCCGCTCAAGGACGGCGTCATCGCGGACTTCGACGTGACCGAGCGAATGCTGCGCTACTTCATCCAGAAGGTGCACCGGCGCAGCCACCTGGCCAAGCCCCGGATTGTCGTTGCCGTGCCCAGCGGCATCACCGGCGTGGAGCAGAGCGCGGTGAAGGAGGCCGGCCACCAGGCGGGCGCCCGCCGCGTCTACATCATCGAGGAGCCAATGGCCGCCGCGATCGGGGCCGGGCTGCCGGTCAACGAGCCGACCGGGAACATGGTCGTGGACATCGGCGGCGGCACGACCGAGGTCGCCGTCATCTCGCTCGGCGGCATCGTGACCTCCCAGTCCATCCGCGTCGGCGGCGACGAGCTGGACCAGGCGATTATCACCTTCGGCAAGAAGGAGTATTCACTGATGCTCGGCGAGCGCACCGCCGAGGAGATCAAGATGGCGCTCGGGTCCGCCTACCCGTCCGCTGACGAGCCCAACGCCGAGATTCGCGGCCGTGACCTGGTCAGCGGCCTGCCCAAGACCATCGTCATCTCGGCCGAGGAGATCCGCCGCGCGATCGAGGAGCCGCTGACGGTCATCGTGGACGCGGTCAAGAGCACGCTCGACAAGTGCCCGCCCGAGCTGGCGGGGGACGTGATGGACCGGGGCATCGCGCTGACCGGCGGCGGGGCGCTGCTGCGCGGCCTTGACGAGCGGATCCGCGAGGAGACCGGCATGCCCGTGCACATGGCGGACAACCCGCTGGACTCGGTGGCGCTCGGCACCGGTAAGTGCGTCGAGGACTTCGACACCCTGCGCCAGGTGCTGGTGCCCGAGTCGCGGCGCTAGCCGATGGCGCCTGTCGCCAGCCCGGCCGGGCTGGCGACAGGCGCGGACCTCCAGGGGCGGACCCCACAGGCGCGGACAAGCTGCCGGAGCAGGCGGCAGGTGAGGTGAGCGGTTGTGCACGACTCGCGGCGGAGCCGGCTGGTTCTGGGCGTACTGATCGTCGCTGCTCTCGTGCTGATCACGGCGGACTACGGGGCCGGCGGGTCCTCGGTCATGAACGGCATCCGGAAGGCCAGCGCCGCGGTCTTCGGCAGCACCGAGCGATTGGCTAGCTCGGCCACCGGCCTGGTGGGCGGTTCCGGCTCGGCCAGCTCCGGTCAGGTCAGGGCGCTGAGCAGGCAGGTCGCTCAGCTGCGGGCCCAGCTCAGCCAGGAGCGGCTGAGCAAGGCGGACTACGCCCAGCTGCTGCGGCTGCTCTCGCTGGCCGGCCTGGGCGGCTACCGGGTCGTGGCCGCCAACGTGATCGCGACCGGGGCGGGCTACCAGCGAACGGTCACCCTCGACGCCGGCAGCGCCGACGGCGTCCAGGCCCGGGAGACGGTGCTGAACGGCGACGGGCTGGTCGGCGAGGTGACCTCGGTGACGGCCGGCACCTGCACGGTGCTGCTGGCCACCGATTCCTCCTCCCAGGTCGGCGTCCAGCTGGCCCCCAGCGGCCAGATTGGCTGGGTCACCGGGCCCGGCAAGACCCCGAGCGGGACGGGCCTGCTGCAGTTGCAGGTGCTTGACGCCAGCGCGCAGCTTACGCCGGGGGAGCAGCTGGTGACCTCGGCGTCGGTCAAGGACCGACCCTACGTGCCCGGCGTGCCGGTCGGCGTAATCGCCGGGGTGGTGAACCGGGCGGGCGCGCTCACCGCCCGCGCCACGGTCCGGTCCTACGTGAACTTCACCGCCCTGGGAGTGGTCGGGATCGTGATCGCCCCGCCGCGTCATGACCCCCGGTTCTCGGTGCTGCCGCCGGCCCCGCGCGCCAGGCCCACGCCCACCGTCACCGTGACGGTGACCCCCGGCGCCGGCGGCACGCTGCCGGCTAGCCCGAGCACGCCCACGGCGGGGGGCTAAGATGCGCCGGCTCATCCTGACGATCGCGGCGGTGGCCCTGGCGCTGCTGCTGCAGCTGACCACGATCAACGGGCTGCGGCTGCCCGGCGGGGGGGTGCCCGACCTCGTGCTCCTGGTGGTGGCCGCGCTCGGGCTGGCCGGCGGCCCGGTCCGGGGCGCCATCACCGGTTTCGCGGCCGGGCTCGGCCTGGATCTCGCCCCGCCCGGCAGCGGCCTGCTTGGCCAGTACGCCCTGGTGCTCTGCCTGGTGGGCTGGACCTGCGGCCGGTTCCGGGGCACCCTCGCGCGCTCGGCGGCCGTGCCGATGCTGATCGTGGCCGCCGCCGCGGTGGCCGGCGAGGTCATGATCGCCGCCCTGGGCCTGGCGCTGCAGCCGGCGCAGGTCAGCTGGACCTCGGTCCGGCAGGTGCTGCCGGCCGGCGCGTTCTATGACGTCGTTGCCAGCCCGTTCGTGCTGTACCTGGTGCTGCTGGCCGGCGCATGGCTGGGTGAGGCGGCGACCGCCGACTCCGGCGCGCGCGCGGGCCAGGCCCGCTCCCTGGCCGGCGGCACCCTGGTCGGCCCGGCGGGACTGGGCGGGCCGGCGGCCCTGGCCGGGACCCAGGGGGTGGCCCCCCGGCAGGGACTGGCGGGGCCGGCCGGCACGGCGGGCGGGGCGATGCTGCTCGGCCTCGGCGGCTGGCTCGCCGGGCCGCCGGAGTCGCGCCGCGCGCGCCGGGCGGCCGCCCGGCGCGCGCCGAAGCTCGCTCCGGGTGCCGGGCGCCCCGGCGACGGCTGGGTCGGCGGCAGCGCGGCCGGGCGCGCCAGGGGCGACCGGGTCGTCGGCGGCCCGGCCCTGAGCGGTCAGGCCTGGCGCGGCCAGGCGCTGCGCGGTCAGGCGTTCAGCGTCCAGGCGCTGCGCAACCTGGCCCGCGATAGCCGGCCGCATGGCAGCGGCGCGGCGCTCCGGGCGGGCGTGGCCGGATCCGCGGCCGACCCGCACGCGCCGCGGACGCTCGGGGCCCGGCCGGTGCACCTCCGGCTGGCGGCGGGCCGCAAGGGCGACGGAACGGTGGGCAACCTGCTGGGCGGCGGCCGCTCCGTTGTCGCGGGCCGCGCCCGTCGCCGCAGGTCGCTGAACCGGAACTCTCTGGTTCGAGGCTCTCTGGTTCGAGGCTCTCCGGGGGGCGGGTCGCTGGGGCGCGGTGCACTGGGCCCGGTGTCGCTGGACGGCGGCGCGCTCAGCCGTCGCTCGATGGACCGCCTGGGCCGCCGACGGCCGAGCCGGGGCGGCAGCTTTCGCCCGGCCGTCATGCCCGGTGGCTCCGCGGTCACCTCGGCGATCACGCGTCAGCCGGACGGCGGCCACCCCAGGTCAGCCGCGCCGGTCCGGTTCAGCACGGCCCGGTCCGGCACGGCCCGGTTCGGCCCTGGCCGGTTCGGCCCGGTCCGGTTCGTGCCCGGCCGCCGGCGGGACGGCCTGATCGGCGGCGGCGTCCTGAGCCCGCTCGGCCGCTCCGGCGGGATCGGCGGCTCTGGCGGGATCGGCGGGAGCGGTCGCCGGACGGCGGCGCCGCGGTTCCGCGTCCGGCCGGGCGGGTCCGCGCACCTGACGACCTCCGGGCTGAGCGGAACGGGCGGCGCCGGCGCCGGGACGCTGCCGTCGCTGCGGCGGCCGGCGCCGCAGCGGCTGCGGATGCACCCGCGGCGCGGTGACGGCATGCTCGGCGGCTCGCTCGGCGGCCACGGCAGATCGCTCGGCGGCCACGGCGGCTCGCTCGGCGGCCACGGCAGGCCGCTGGGCGGCCTCCGGACGACGGCCGGGCTGCGCGGCGGCCGTCCAGCGACGCCGCGATTCCGGGCCCGCCCGCTGTCACCTGGCCGGCCACCGAGCGGCAAGCGCCCCCGGTTCGGCTATCGCCGCTGGTCAGTACTGTCGCTGCTGCCCGGCCGGTTCGGGACCCGATCGCCCGGTCGGCGTACGGTCGGCCTCCGCGCCGGAAGCACCGGACCGTCCGGCTCCCTGGCCCGTCGCAGCTGGGCCCGCCGCAGGTGGGCGGCCATCAGGCGGCCGGGAGGCCTGCGGTGATCCGCGCGTCCCGGCGTCGGCTGGTGGTGCTGTACGTCGTACTCGGCGCCCTGCTGCTCGGGCTCGGCGCGCGGGCCTGGTTCCTTCAGGTCGCGACGCACGGTTCCTACGTGGCGCTGGCCAACCAGGACCGGATCCGGAACATTATCCAGCCGCCCGTGCGCGGCACGATCGTCGACGACAACGGCGCCCCGCTGGTGAGCAACCGCTCCGAGCTGACGGTCTCGGTCAACATGGCCGACCTGTCCCAGCAGGGCGACGGCGGCGTGGCCGAGCTGCGCAGGCTGGCCGCCCTGCTGGGCGTCAGCGATAAGACGCTGCAGGATCGGGTCCGGCTGTGTACCGCCGGGATCAGCCAGCCGTGCTGGCAGGGCTCGCCCTACCAGCCCATTCCCGTCGACCAGAAGGTGCCGCCCCGGATCGCCCTGCAGGTGCTCGAGAGCAAGGCCCAGTTCCCGGGCGTGACCGCCCAGGTGCAGTCGGCCATTCAGTACGCCCAGCCGGTGGGCACGGACGCCGCCCAGATCCTCGGGTACCTGCAGCCGATCACGGCGCAGGAGGTCAAGAACCTCGGCATCCCCGTGACCGGCTTCTCCGGCGTGGACCTGGTAGGCCAGGCCGGCCTGGAGCAGCAGTACGACAAGCAGCTGCGCGGCCGGCCCGGCACCGACGAGGTCACGGTCAACGCGGCCGGGCAGGTGACCGGAACCATGAAACGGGTGACCGCCAGGCCGGGCGATAACCTCGTCACCAGCATCAACAGCCAGCTGCAGACTGCCGTGTCGACCGACCTGGCCAACGCGATCCACAAGACCCAGGCGCAGGGCAACACCGGCGCCACGACCGGCGCCGCTGTCGTGATGACCACCAAGGGCCAGATCGTGGCCATGGCCAGCTATCCCACCTACAACCCGTCGGTGTGGTCCGGCGGCATCTCCAGCGCCCAGTTCCAGCAGATATTCGGCACCAGCCACTCCGAGCCCATCCTGAACCGGGCCACCCAGGGCCAGTACGCGCCCGGCTCGACCTGGAAGGTCACCACGGCCGCCGCCGCCGTGGCGGCCGGCTATCCCGTCGATGGCTCCTACGACTGCCCGGCCTCGGTCACCGTCAGCGGGCACACCTTCAACAACGACTTCGGCAACGGCGGCATGATGTCGCTGCACCAGGCGCTGGTGCTGTCCTGCGACTCGGTGTTCTACAACTTCGCCTACCAGATCTGGCTCCGGGATCACCGGAAGGACAACACGGTCACCACTCCGCACGCGCCGGTGCAGCAGATGCAGAAGATGGAGCTGGCGTGGGGATTCGGCAGGCACACCAGGGTGGACCTGCCCGAGGAGAGCTTCGGCACGGTGCCCACCCGCGAATGGCTGTACTACTTCTGGAAGGACAATGCGCACCGGGGCCAGAACTGGTGCAAGTACGGCCGGGCGAACGGCAGCTACGTTCAGCAGATCGAGTATGACGACTGCAAGACCGGCAACGTCTGGGAGCCCGGCCAGGCTGTCATCTCCGGTATCGGCCAGGGCTATGTGGCGGTGACCCCGCTCCAGCTGGCCAGGGCCTACGCGGCCCTGGCCAATGGCGGCACGCTCTACAGCCCGCGGATCGGCGAGGAACTGCTGAGCGCGTCGGGCCAGGTGGTCAGGAAGATCACCCCGCCGGTCACGGGTCACCTGCCGGTGGCCGGGTCCACCCTGGCCTACATCCGGAGCGCCCTGCAGGGCGTGGTGACGTCCGGGACCGCGGCGGGCGCCTTCGGCGGGTTCCCGCTGAGCAAGGTCTGCATCGCCGGCAAGACCGGCACGGCGCAGGTGGCAGGGAGCAACTCGACCTCGGTATTCGCCTCGTTCGCCCCGTGCGCGAACCCGAAGTACGTGGTGGTGGTGATGATCCCGAACTCCGGGCAGGGCGCCGACGTGTCGGCCCCGGCGGTGCGCCAGATCTGGGACGCGATCTACGGGCTCGAGGGCCACCGGGCGGCGCTGCCCGGCGGCAACCTGCCCAGCCCGCCGAAGATGAACCAGGCCGGGCAGATCGTGTCCGCTAGCGCCGCGCTGGCCAGTACCGGGACGTCCAGTACCGGGAAGGCCGGCACCAGCAATGCCAGCACCGGGCCGGCCCGCACGGGGAAGGGGGGCGGATGACGTCCACGCGCGGCCCGCGGGACCTAGCCCGCCTTGGCCAGACCGGCCCGCGCCGGCCGGGGGCCGGCTACCGCGGCCTGCCGCCGCTGCAGCCTGGCCGGAGCGGCTTCGGCACCAGCCTGGGCGGCCGCGGCAGCCTCGGCAGCAGGCTGGGCGGCCTGGCCCGCAAGGCATTCGCCCGCAAGTCACCGCTGCGGCGCCTCGACTGGATCCTGCTGGCCGGCGTCCTTGCCCTGAGCCTGCTCGGCACGCTGCTCGTCTGGTCGGCCACCAGGCCCGGCCTTCAGCACTCCGGCGCGGATTCCCGCACGTTCCTGATGAAGCAGCTGCTGAACATCGCGCTCGGGCTGGCGTTCATGATCGCCGTCGCGCTCCTGGACTACCGGCAGCTGCGGTTGTACGCCCCGGTGGTCTACGGCCTGTCCTGCCTGGGGCTCCTGGTGGTGCTCACCCCGCTGGGCAGCATCGTGAACGGGGCGCACTCGTGGATCTCACTGCCCGGCGGCTTCCAGGTCGAGCCATCGGAGTTCGGCAAGCTGTCCGTTATCTTGATGACCGCCACGCTCGTGGGTCAGCTGCGGCACGGCGAGGCGCGTCCCCGGCTGCGCGCGGCGGGCATCGCGCTGGCCATCGCCGCCGTGCCGATCGCCATGGTCGCGGCCGAGCCGGATCTCGGCGTGGTCATCCTCATGCTGGCCCTGATCGTCGGCCTGATCGCGCTTTCGGGCATCCGGCTGTACTGGCTGGCCGGGCTGGTGGCCGCCGGGATCGCCATGGTCGTCGCGGTGATTAACCTGCACCTGCTGAAGTCGTACCAGGTGAGCCGCCTGACCGCGTTCCTGCACCCGTCGGCTGATCCGCAGGGCACCGGCTACAGCGCCGCCCAGGCCAAGATCGCGATCGGCTCGGGCGGCCTGACCGGCCAGGGCCTGTTTCACGGGCAGCTCGTGTCGGGCAACTTCGTGCCTGAGCAGCACACCGACTTCATCTTCGCGGTGGCGGGCGAGGAACTCGGGTTCGTCGGCTGCGCCGCCATCATCGCGCTGATGGCGATCGTCCTGCTGCGCGCCCTGCGCATCGCCGCCCGGGCCGATGACCAGTTCGGCATGCTGGTCGCGGCTGGCGTCGCGATCTGGTTCGGCGTGCAGTCCTTCGTCAACATCGGGATGACGATGGGCATCATGCCGGTGACTGGCCTGCCGCTGCCGTTCGTGTCCTACGGCGGCTCGGCCATGTTCGCCGACATGATCGCCGTCGGCGCCCTCCAGGCCGTCTACCGCCACCACACTGTCTTCAGCTAGCCCGCCCAGCCGCAGTGGCTCACTAGCCCGCCCAGCCGCAGTGGGCCACCTGGCCCTCGCTGGCCTCGTAGACCTCAATGGCCCTGCCGAGCCCGGCTGCCCCAGCAGGGCCCGTCAATCCCGTCTGCGTGACGTCGGCCCCGTCGCGTGACG
>Ga0208589_1000104_pt1 | contig 39267 bp, 35 predicted proteins | sample NGESurshal092012_2_FD_184486 | JGI IMG/M metagenome (GOLD analysis project Ga0208589, IMG submission 184486) | Arctic peat soil microbial communities from Barrow, Alaska - NGEE Surface sample F53-2 shallow-092012 (SPAdes) | ecosystem: Environmental > Terrestrial > Soil > Wetlands > Peat ...
TATTTTTCCCGCTGTATCCCTGTCGCTACTTAATTCACTAAATTCCCTTAACACAGAAAAATTTTTATTAGAAATTGCCTCAGTATTGTATATCTTATTAAGCCAGGCATATAAATACCTCACGCCAATTGGATAGTCTTTTACGCCTACAATTATAGTATTTGAATGAGACAGGATAACCTTTTCATTTTTTTTAAATGAGGATAAAAAGAAAATAGACGCGGCACCGATAATGGATAATCTAATGGTGATTTTCATTATTAATTTTATTTTTACCAGGTATCACAGGTTATTTATTCCTTTTATTAGAAGATTCATAAGGATGAATTACCAGAAAAAAAACTAAAATTTTTAGGTAAAAGACAAACAATAACTGAACAAATATTCAGGATCACTTTTTAAAAAACTATTGGGTTGACTGATTTCATAATAGTGGAACTAATATTCGGATTTTTATTTTAGAATAAATTGCATTTACAAATTCCAGGTAAATATTAAAAGCCAAATGGATTGCCAACTCTCTATTTTCATTCTAAAAGCCTTATTATTCTTTATCATCTGCATAAAAACTCAAACAAAAAAGACCACCCTCTGGGTGGCCTTTAATCTCATACCTTTTAATATTATTCTTTAACAATTTTGATTGTTTGAACATTATCTCCTTGCAATACCTGTACAAAATAGATACCTGGTCTAAGATTGCTGCCTAATTTGTATTGTTGGTTAGCATTTCCCTGGGCCTGGTAACATCTCCTGCCTAATACATCTGTTACAAATATCATAACCTGGTCAGTACTATTGCCATGAACATCTAAGGTAAAATCAGATGAGGGAGCTGAAGGATTTGGATATGCTTGTATGCTTAATGAGGTATTCAACTCTGTTTTAGAAAGTGGGTTAATCTCCTCCACAGCGCTTCCTACCCCATTCGAATTATTATCAGTTGTATTACCTCCCATTCTTCCCTGTGTGCAAGCAACTGTTCCATCTGCAATAGTTACCTGTAACGGAGCACTTTTACATCCTTTGGAATCTTTTACAACTACATTATAGGTTCCGGCAACCAGATTTAAAAATCTATAACTATCCTGGTAAATTGTACCACCATCACTACTATACATATATCCTGGAACACCACCAGATTGCCATGAAGTTATAAACCCGTCATTGCCACCTTTACAAGTTACATTTCCAGTATAATTTACAGCAGCTATTGGTGCAGATTCTTGAGAAAGGGTCACAGGTTTTAAGATACCACATCCTCTAGTATCTGTTACAGTTACTGTATATGCTGTATTTGGTAGAAGTCCGGTAAATCCAAAGGTTTGTAATGAAGAAACTCCTTGTTGAACAAGCCCACCCCCACTCAAATTCAGTGTGTAAGTATATGGGGCCACACCGCCCGAAACAGTTGCTACAATTGCTCCATCACTTCCACCGCCACAAGAACTTACATTTATATTATAGCCATTGGGAGTAAATACAAGTGGCTCAGCCTGAGTTAAAACTATTGCTGCACTTCCGGTGCAGCCTCTTGAATCTTTTACGGTTACAGTGTGAGTTCCGGCAGATAAACCGCTGAATAAAGCTAAAGGACTAGTTGCATCCACCGTTTGATATGCGCCACCATCAATATTTAATTGGATCGGATGTATTCCATCGTAAACCCCTCCAACCCTATATGCCGTAATTGTCCCGTCATTACCTGCACATCCTGGTTCGGTAATTTGGTATCCAACCGAAGGTGCTGGCCTTATATCTACTGGCAGATTAACAGAAATGGATCCAACACATCCTTTTGAATCCTTGGCAGTTACAGTGTAAGTACCTGCAGTTAACCCATTAAATATACCAGATGTTTGATATACCCCACCATTAATATTATATTGTATTGCATTAATTCCATCATAAACTCCGCCAATTCTAAAAGCGCTTATAGAACCATCATTCCCTGCACAAGTGGGGATATTTTCACTTATACCTACAGAAACTGGTGGTGCCTGCCTAATGGCAATACCCAGAACAGTAGCAGTACATGCATTATTATCTTTAACTACTATAGTATAATCACCAACTGGCAAACTTGTAATTGCTGGAGTACTTCCTGAATAACTACCAGCTGTCGGGTAACCTGTCCAGGTATAAGTATATGGTGAAGTTCCACCGCTGGCAGTTACATTAATTGACCCATCATTTCCCTGGCAACTGGCAAATACCTTGGAATAGCTTATTGTAGGATTACTATTGATGGCAAAAGGAGGAGATACATTAGTGCCAGAATTTGAAGGAATATTGGGGGCATCAGAACTAATAGAAACTTTATATCCTGTACCAAGAGGGAATGATGCAGGAGTCGTTAAATTACTCAATGTAATGACTGCGGTATTCCCTGCACCCGGGGCAGGGGCAGTAGCAGATGTGGTAGTAAACACTGATATAAATCCTGTGCCTGAACTGTTACTTGCATAAAGCGTATAGTTTGTTGAAGTAGTAAATGTTTGAGCTGCACCAGTTCCATTAGTTACAGTAAAACTAATTGAAACCGTAGAACCGGGGCAAACCGCAGCAGTTGATATTCCTACCTTACTAATCGTTTGAGCAATACCATTTAAACTAAAAAGCGAAATGAGTAAAGTGATAAAGGCTATTGGCCAACCCTTAAATTTCTTATTAGCAGAAATTTCACCTGGTATTAAAGAAAACTTTTGAGAGTAAAATTGTTTTTTCATAAGGGGAGTTTTAATTTACAATGAGAATAATGAAAATGATTTAAAAATATATATTTACTTTAGGAAAGAGCTTAAACTACTAAACACCCATCTGAGAAATAAAATTTATGTTTAAAAAATAATTAACAAATTTATAATTAAATAACTTGCTTTGCAAAAATACTTTCTGATTTAAATAACTTCCAGCCTAACTCATTCAATTTTCAAATTCAATAAATGCTCTACTATCCTTCTCGCCGTATTCCCATCCCATAAATCAGGAATACTTCCATTCTTCCATTCTCCTGTAAATAATTTATCCATAGCAGGCTTTATAGCCCGTGGATTAGTTCCTAATAATTCGTTAGTACCCATTGTGATTGTCTCCGGCCGCTCGGTATTATCCCTTAGTGTCATACAGGGAATACCCATTACCGTGGTTTCTTCTGTAATTCCTCCTGAATCGGTAACTACCGCAATGGCATGCTCTACGAGATAATTAAATTCAAGATAGCCTAATGGTTCTATCGTATGTAATTTTGGATGCACAATTCCTAAATGCTCTAAGATTTTAGCAGTTCTTGGATGGACAGGAAATACCAGCGGCAAGTCATGGCTATTATTAATAATCTCCTGCATCAATTCTTTTAATTTCTCTTCTTCATCTACATTGGCCGGACGATGCAAGGTCATAACAATATACTTTCCGGTTTCTAATTGTAGGCTTTCCCATACAGGCGGTTTTATAAACCGGGAACGGTTTTTTAATAAAGTATCAATCATGGTATTTCCCACAAAAAATATCCGATCGTTGCTTATTCCAGCTTTCCGCAAATTATCATTCGCAGTTTCAGAAGTAGTGAAAAAATAATCTGTGATGGCATCAGTTACCATGCGGTTTATTTCTTCAGGCATAGTAAGATCACCTGAACGGATTCCACCTTCCACATGTGCTACTTTTATATTGTTCAACTTCTTCGCTGTAATAGAACACGCCATGGTGGAAGTTACATCGCCCACTACCAAAACCAGGTCGGGCCTATCTTCCATCAATACTTTTTCGTAACGTATCATGATAGTAGCAGTCTGTTCGGCCTGTGTGCCACTCCCCGATTCAAGGTTGATGTGCGGCTCAGGAATATTTAACTCCTCAAAAAAATTACCACTCATCTTTTTATCATAATGCTGGCCGGTATGTACCAACCGGTAACTGATATTTTTCTCTTCTTTTGAAGCTTTTTCTATTGCTTCAATAATAGGAGCAATCTTCATAAAGTTGGGACGTGCCCCGGCTATTAAATCTATTTTCATACTTACTTTTTTATCGTCATTGCGAGACGCTCATACAAACTTCGAATTATTATAAACTTCGAGCGTCGAAGCAATCTCATCTATTGGAAGAAGAAGCCTTTTTATTATCCGTCATTCCTTTCCTAATGAGCAAATTGCTCTGTCGTCATTAGCATCTCTGTAATGAATAAAAATTAATGAGGCTCTCGTAATGACGTACTGAACGAGCTCCCTGCAATAACGTGCGGAATTGACATCTGATTAATCATTAACTGAAACAAGGATTTCATTATAACCGTCAGTGCGAGGCGCACATTCAAACTTCAAATTTAATAAACTTCATGCGCCGAAGCCTGCCCGAATAGCGCCGCAGGCGGCCAATCTCATCAATCGGAAGAAAGTGTTCCTTCCCAAAATGTTTACACTTTCAACTCATGAGATTGCCGCGTCACCTTAGCATCTTAGTAATGAATAAAAATTAATGAGGCTCCTCGCAACGACGTTAAGAATGTCATTACGAGGAGGCACGACAAAGCAATCTCCAATCTACAAATCCACCCACCTCCTCTCCTTCAAACTCTCAATCGCTGCAAAACTCGCCATCGTTGTATTCACTAATTCATCAAAAGGAATCAAAGAGGATCCACCATTTGAAATACTTTCAGTCAACAATTTAAACTGCGCATGATGCCCCTTATCCAATTTGGTCTTCAAATGAGAAAATCCTTTAAAACCATAACCAGTTGTAACCCTGTAATTATCCATCACCAAAGTTCTGTCCTGTGAATAGGCTTCCACTCGTTCTTTTGAATAAGCTTTGGATCCGTTTGAAAAATAATTGATATCGCCAGTACTTCCATTTTCATATTTCAAAAGTATAGAAGCATTGTCCGTATTTACTGCAAAATTATTTCCCATAGCATTCATGCAAACTGATTCCACTTTACTGCCCGTGAGAAAGCCTATCAAATCTATAAAATGACAAGCTTCTCCAATGATCCTGCCTCCTCCCTCCTTCATATCATGCACCCACGCGTTCGGTGGAATATTTCCAGCATTCATTGTCGCTATCACATTCATCGGTGCATTCCCTAATAATTGTTTCATCCTTTGAATATGTGGTGAAAACCTTCGGTTAAATCCTACAGTCAATGTAACGCCGCCATCATAAGCGCTTATGATTTCATTTAATTCTTCTTCATTCAGGGCCAAAGGTTTTTCTACAAATACATGCTTTTTATTTTGCAAACATTTCACTACCATTTTTGCATGTAGGTCATGACGAGTAGTTATGATTACAAGAGCTACATCAGGATCGGCAATCACCTGTTTATAATCAGTAGTGCTTTTTGCAATTGAATACTTTTTTGCCAGAGATGTTCCTGAAACTCCTTTTGCACTTGCAATAGAGATTAAGGGTGCTTTTGCTTTTTTCAAAGCAGGCAACATGGTCATCGCAGTAAAATTTCCTGCTCCTATAATTCCAAATCCACCTTTACTGCTTTGAAATGATGCAGATGAAATTTGAATTACAGAACTGCTATTTGATTCTTCCGGATAAACTAATAAAGAAGCAATGGAACCTTTATTACTGATGTTATCATAGATATTTTTATAATCAGCTAAGGGAACTTTTTCGGTGATCAATGATTTTACTTCTAATTTTCCTGTGGAAATGGATTGTAAAATAGTTTCAAAATTTCTTTTCTCTGTCCATCGTACAAATGGCAAAGGATAATCCTGCCCTCTCAGCTCATAATTTTCATCGTATCGCCCCGGTCCATAAGAACAGGATACCTGGAAACTCAATTCCTTTTCATAAAATTCGGCGCGGCTGATATTTAACCCGATCACTCCTACTAAAATAATTCTTCCCCGTTTACGGCTCATTTGAGCAGCCTGTGAAATGATATCGTCGTCCTTTGCAGAAGCTGTAATGATAACGCCATCCGCTCCTACGCCTCCTGTAAGATCATTTACTAGTTTTACCGCATCCGTGCCATCTTTAGGATTGATTCCAATGATTCCTTTTTTTGATGCTATTTCTATTTTGTGTGCATCAATATCTATCCCTATTACACGACAACCATTTACAATCAATAATTCTGCAGTTAACAGCCCAATCAAACCCAGTCCCGTCACTACAATTGTTTCACCAAGGGTAGGATTGCAAAGCCTGATGCCCTGCAAACCAATTGATCCAATTACAGTAAACGCAGCTTCTTCATCAGAAACATTATCGGGAATATGCGCTACTAAATTCTGTGGCACACTTACATACTCAGCATGCTGGCCATTGGAAGCCACCCTGTCGCCTATTTTAAAGTCGGTAACACCCTCACCAACTCCTGTTACTTTCCCTACATTGCAATATCCCAACGGCAATGGTTGTCCCAATTTATTAAAGACAGCATCCAGCGTTGGCATTAAGCCATCAGTTTTTATTTTATCTAAAACCTGTTTTACCCTGTCTGGCTGCTGACGCGCTTTTTGGATTAAATTACTTTTTCCAAACTCTACAAGCATCCGCTCTGTACCCAAAGAGACAAGGCTTCGTGTGGTTTGTATTAACACGTTTCCTTTACTGATCTGCGGTGCCGGAATATCTTCTAAGATTGTTTCTCCTGTTTTAAAGGACTGGATTATTTGTTTCATTGATTAAAATATCTGTATCAGAAATAATTTCACGCTTTTTTTTACTTGCATTAAAAGTTTCTTTATTCCAGAACTTTGTTTTTGCATTCATCAATAGCATGAATGTAAACCATGGAAAGAAAAGGAATTGGCCACCTGTTAAATTACTTTCAAAGAACGGAATGATCATTAAAGGCGCTATCAAAAGAGTATATTTAGAGTAATATTTTATAAATCTGATTATAGGTTTAAAGACCATGAAGCTCAGAAATAAAAGAAAAAGAGGGAAGCCTACTGCAAACAAAATATCATAATATGAATTATGAAAGCTTGATAAGTTTGATTTATTTTTTAGTATTGGACTGAAATTAAACATTCCAATCCCTGTTAGCCATAAAGTTGGCTCCTTATTAAAATAATCTCTCCCTATTCCTGCAACTATAAACCTTTCTTCACCCACTTGTTCCTGTTTATCTGATTTTTTTTTTGCAAAATTTAATGATGAATTAGGGTCTGACATCAAGATACTTATAAACCCTAAAATGATCAACACAATCAAAATTTTGTATTTCAAATGCATTGCTTTATAACTGAAAAAAAAGGGAATCATGGCAACAGACATCGAAAGCCAGGATGTCCTGTTTGCAGAAGTAAAAAAAAGCACTATTGCAATTGGTAAAAAAAATCCAAAAACAACTTTACTTATTTTTGTTAATTTGACATCTTTCCATACAAATAAAAATGATAATATATATAGAGTGGCCGACCATCCGTAATTATTGGCAGTAAATGCCTGATCATTTGCATTTTGTGTATAAATATTCGTATCTGTAATTTTGCCACCCGAAAGAATGTAGATAATCAAAGGAACACAATAAATAATTACCACTCCATATTGTAACCCGTTTAAGAAAAGTTGGATCCCAAAATTTGCTATGAGATAGGTAAGTGAAAGATAAACATAAATAAATGGTACAAAAAAAGTTAACGTCCGTCCAAAAGAATCAAGGACATCTCCGGTTCCAATAGAAACATAAAAAATAAGAATTCCAAATACTATTGGAACAAAACCTGAGTCAAAAATATGTCCCGGATTTCTTACCTTATTAGTCACAATTAGATAGGTAAGAGAAATAAATAAAAAAATGTTTTTAAAAATTCTCACAGAACCTATTGATCCCCCTCCGGTTAAGTTAGCTAAAGCATAACTAAAGATAACAAACAAACCATTTAAGAATAATAATCGGGCGACAGGATCTTTGATCAGTGCATGTAGACTTTTTTCCTCTTTTGCTATAAACATGCTGCAAGAATTTCTTTAAACTGTGATAAAACTTCTGTTGATGAAAAATGACTCAAATGATAGTCGATATTATCCAATTCGTTTTTTATAGAAGTACTCATTGCTTCTGTTAAGGCATTTCTAAGACCTATAGGGTTATCAGGCTCCACGAGCCATGCGAAACGATCCCCACCTACTGCTTCAGGAATACCCCCAATATCAGTACTTACTATTTTACAACCCATTGCCATAGCTTCAATATTGGCCACTCCAAAAGCTTCCCTTTTGGATGGGACACAAAATATTTCCGACTGCTGCATCTTTTCATATATTTTTTCAGGTGGCATGTAATCCAATAATTCATACGAAATATGAGCTTTCTCCAGAATCCCTTTCAGCATTTCATGATATTGGAATGCTGGACCTATAATAGTGAGTGAAACATTCCGGTCAATATCTTTCAACGATTCAATTAAAGTATATAACCCGCCCAGAACAAAATCCGTTTTTACAAAAAGAATTGAACCAATATTTTTTTTTTGCAAGCTTCCACTTCTGTCAAATCCAATTAAACGGCTTTCTACTCCTTTATGCAAAACTTTAAAAAGAGATTCTTTACAATGGTAGTGATATTGTAGTTCTTTTTTTAAATACTCTGAATTTACAATAATACATTTTGACAAATGACAGGTTATACATTCTACATAAAAGAAAAGAACGCGTTTGTTCAATGCTGCTTTCTTTTTTATTACGGCAAATAAAGAATTAGTTGCATTACTGTAATCATTGATCATACCAACGGTTCTTTTAAAAAGTACAGAACTTACTAATCCTATCATGGCATTATTATAAACAAGAACATCAAATGGAAATTCTTTCCTGACATTCATTGCCACCCGATGGTATTTCCACATCCTGATAAACTGGCTGAAGAATTTGAATGGTCTTCCAATTTTAAGATCCAGCTTATAAACAGATGAATTTGAAGTAGTAATATCCTCAGTAAGTATTTTAATTTCATATTCGGCGTTTGCACTTTGGCACAATAGTAAATGAGCGAATTTTGCAGGCCCGTTACTTACTTTTTCAAACGCGTTAGTACAAAATAAGATTTTCATTTTTTCATTAACTACTTTGTTCTGCATTACGAGCTATAAAGAAGTTTGCTCTTCTGCACACGTCATTGCGAGGCGCACATACAAACTCCAAATTACAATAAACTTCATGCGCCGAAGCCTGCCCGAATAATGCAGCTGGCGGGCAATCTCATCCATCATTAACCGTCATTGCGAGGTGCTCATTCAAACTTCAAATTATAATTAACTTCCTGCGCCGAAGCCTGCCTGAATAATGCAGCTGGCGGGCAATCTCATCCATCATTAACCGTCATTGCGAGGCGCACATTCAAACTTCAAATTATAACAAACTTCGCGCGCCGAAACAATCTGTTGAATTGGAAAAAGGTTTTTGTTCCATAAATTAATCATGATCTTAATAAACAGATTGCCACGTCGCTAACAAGATCATTTTAAACAAGAAAAATTAATCACGGCTCCTCGCAATGACGTCCTGTACTGGCTTCTCGCAATGACGTACACGGATGCCATTCAAGCGAGCTGATGCGCTTTTAAAAGATTTCCTTCCACTCTTTCCCAGGTATAAGTATGTCTTAATTCACTATTAAAACTAAATGTGTTTTTTGCTGCCTGAAGATTGTTGTATAAACCGGGGTAATCCTCAACATTATATTTAGGAAGTATAAAACCAATTCCTTTTTGTTTTACCCAATCACTGATCTTTATTTCGGCATTTATGATCAGTGGCGTTTGGGTTTGTATGGCATCATAAACTTTGTTGGGAGAAGCGTTGATATTATTTTCATTAATGGGTGCGTAAACACAAAGTATATAATCCGATTTTGTTTGTGCCAATTCCAATGATAGCTTTTGAGGAATCACGCCCAGGTATTCTATTTTTTCCGGATATTCCGCAACCAGGCTCCTGGTATATTCCTCACTGAACCACCCGGCCATATATACTTTCAGGGGAAGATTAGTTTTCAATAAGCCTTCTATTATTTCTGTCCCCCTGTTTAGTCCCATCCAGCCATTATAAAGAATACGAAGATCACCAGACTTTCTTTTATCCTTTTCAAATTCAAAATATTCAGGATAATTAGGTAATACCAGGCATTTAGGCTGAATAGACTTTGGCATTAATTGATAACGGTTTTCATCAGTAACTAAAATTTCATTTGCCGGCCAATACAATAATCGTTTGATCCATTTCATTTTTTCTCCACTCTTGTTCTCTCTCAAAAAAATAGAATCAAAAAGATCTAATACCGTATGTTTAAAAAAGAGGAAAGGATAAAAAAAAATATAGAGTTGCTCATTGATGATATGAATGCTTTTAATCTTTTTTGTAAATAAAAGCTTTGCAAAAATTAAAACCTGTTTGGCTAATACCGAAAATGAATTTCTTTTCCCTTTTACTAAAATCACCTCTTTGCAAAATGGTGCTACATAGCATTTCGAATGATCACCCACTCCAAAGAATATGACTTCACTATATTTTTGCAATGATTTTACTTCCTTATTGATCCTCATGTCACTTCCATCATTAGTACAGACAAATAAAATGGTTGGAGTACGTTGCATTTCGGATAATAAAATAATTAGAGAAAAACAGCAAACTCCCTGAATACAAGATATTTTTTTGTGAGATAATTGAAACCTGTGGAAACGATTATTGCCATGCATTTCGACAACATTGGACTCAATTTAAGAACATGCATTGAAAAAATAAAAATAGCATTATTGATAAAAAGGGAAACAAAGAAAATAACAGCAAATAAAAAAATTTCCCTTCGCAGGTTACTCGTTTTTTCAAATACCCAATACCTGCTAAGGCAGTAATTAAAAATGCCTGCAAGCAATAATGAGACATTACTTGATAAAACAGCATTCAGATCAAAAGTATGAATCAGAATATAAAACAACGACAATTCAATAAGCATACTTGAGATTCCTGAAAAAATATACTTTGCGAGTAGTAACTTGTTTCTCTTTAGGTATAAAATATAATTAACCTTTCGAAGCCTGATGAAAAGCTGTTTCATATTTCTTTCTGGAAAATAAAAATAAAATACCCAATATAAAAAGAGGGATTTGTATAGAAATAATTGGCAGCGTATAATTAGCCGTCATGTGTATAAAAACATGTGACAGATATACATATCCAACTGTGATTAAACAAAAATTCCTGAATTTTTTATTATAAGAAGGCTTCAGTAAAAGAACAAATAAAGAGAAAAATGAAATCAATGAAAATCCGACAGAAAGGAAATTGAAAAACTTTTCTTTTATAATTAACCCAATGCTTGACAGGATATTTCCTTTGTTTCTAATGGCAACAAATCCAAAACCCTTATCCTTCTTTAAGCCCCAATCATAGGGAGCTATAAAAAAATAAAAAGTTCTATATAAAATTGCTTTAAAAAAATATTCCGGATTTTGAGACACATACACTTTGTATTTTTCTCTAAAAAATTTATCTCCGTTTGCCTCGAATGGCGTGGTTATTCCGGCTTTCAACGCTTCTGAGTCCCTATCATCATCTGATGGCCCAAGTTTCCATGGGTTGGGAAATGTTGCCAGCCCAGTTATGAGCGTTCCACCTAATGAAGTGGAAGTAAAATTCATTTTCCCGGTTACTTCTTTGTTCCTGATTGCCCAGGGCAGTAAGACTAAAATGGCAACTATGCCAATCGTAAAATTGTATTTGAAAAATGGGATTAATTTAAAAGATCGTGTAAGTAATAATAATGAAAGAAAAAATGGAAATAAAAAATAATCAGAACGATACAACGCGCTTATTCCTGTTAACAATCCAATCAGAATCCATACGACAAATTTTTTCCGGGGTTTTAAATTTTTGGAATAATAAAACAGGTAGGCCATTAATATGATAAACCCGGGCATAAAAGAATCGGCGGAGCCATTCACTTGTAAATATAAAATAGGTGGAAATACACTATAAAGAATCGCTGACCAAAATACAATTTTTGAAGAAAGGAAATATGACAGAAGTCTTATCAAAAAATAAAGCGCCACTAAATCAAAAAGTATGGATAAAATTATCATTGATTCCAAAATCGGAAATCCGAACAATTTATATAGAAATGCCCCGGTAAGCGACCATCCGGGCGGGTAATGAGAAGTAGGATATAGTCCTTCAGAAGAAATCGCAGGATGAATCATTTTTATTCCCTGGTATACATCAGATTTATTTTTATTCAGATCTTTGTAAGCAGCAGAGCCAGGTATAGTTTGTGAATATCCATAACCCCAGGCATATAAATAAGCAGCCCTTTGATACACAAGGGAAATGCTATGTTCAGGACTTTTTAATAAATCAGTCTTGGTAACAACAACAAAATAAATTCCCCTGCATACCAATGCTAATAAAATGATTTTGAAAATGACTTTCTTTGAGATCATTTTTTTAATATTTTAGGATTAGTCAATTTCATTCTTGCAAAGAAATGATTGGCAGAAGTTTTAAGAACCCCTAATGCATATACCGTACTATTCTTAAAATTGATTGAAGAAGCATCATCAAAATATTTTGTAGGGCAAGTGACTTCACCTATTCTAAATTTATTATAGATAATCTGGGATAACATCTGGTTATCAAAAACAAAATTATCCGAATTAACTTCAATATCAATTTTATCAAAAATAACTTTTGAAAATGCTCTGTATCCTGTATGATATTCAGACAACTTATGATTAACTAATAAGTTTTGAATAAATGTTAGTCCTCTGTTAGAAATATATTTTATCAATGGCATTCCTCCCTGAAGAGCCCCATTGCCTAAAATACGTGATGCCAATACTACATCAAAAACATCATCTGCTATAAGATATGCCATCGAATGAATAAGTTTGGGGGTATATTGATAATCCGGATGCAACATAATGATGATATCAGCGCCTAATTCCAACGCTTTTTTATAACAGGTTTTTTGATTTCCCCCGTAACCTTTATTTTTTTCATGTACGATCACATGGTCTATTCCAATCTCTTTCGCTATTTTAGAAGTGTCATCCCTGCTGCAATCATCTACCAGGATAACCATATCAACTATATCAAATGGAATCTCGGCATAAGTAGTTTCAAGGGTTTTTGAAGCATTGTAAGCCGGCATTACTACAGCTATTTTTTTCCCATTAATCATATTTATCTTTTGTGTATCAATTTATCTATTATTCTTTCTACCGCATTCCCATCACCATAAGGATTGTGTGCTTTTGCCATTCGGTTATATTCTTTTTCATCATTCAAAAGGCTTTCAATCCCCCGTGTAATTTTATCATAATTGGCACCCACCAATTTTGCAGTTCCCGCATCAATCGCTTCCGGGCGCTCTGTAGTATCACGCATTACCAGCACAGGTTTTCCTAATCCTGGCGCTTCTTCCTGTATGCCGCCGGAATCTGTTAGCAGAAAAAAAGATTGTTTCATCGCATACACAAAATCAGGATAACTTAATGGCTTTATCAAATGAACATTAGAAATCCCGTTTAAAACTTTGTTTACTGGTTTTTGTACTTTGGGGTTCAGATGAACAGGATATACTATTTCTAATTCAGGATGTTTCTGTGCAATCTCTTTTAAGGCCCTGCAAATATTAATGAATCCATCACCAAAGTTTTCTCTCCGGTGCCCTGTTACAAGAATGATTCGCGGATGATGTTTTTCAAAAATACTTCTTAACAAAAGATCTTTCATATCCTTACTAAAAGAATTCATTTTATTTTTGGCAAACAATAAAGAATCAATCACGGTATTTCCGGTTACAATAATTTTTTCTGGCTTGATCCCTTCATATAATAAATTCTGTCTGTTCATTTCGGTTGCAGAAAAATTAAGATCGGCCAGCTTACTCACCAATTCCCTGTTGGCTTCTTCAGGAAATGGAGATTGCAAATTTCCTGTTCTTAATCCTGCCTCTACATGTCCCACTTTTATTCCGGCATAAAAAGCAGCTAAACTTGCAGCCATACAAGTTGTAGTATCTCCGTGCACCAAAATCATATCCGGGTGGTAGGATTTAAAAAGTTCCTTTAATCCTTTTAAAACTTCGCAAGTAATATCTGTAAGATCCTGTCCTGCTTTCATAATATCAAGATCAAAATCGGGTTTTATTTCAAAAAAATCCAAAACCTGGTCAAGCATTTGCCGGTGCTGTGCTGTTACACAAACTTTATGTTCAATTCCTTCTGTTACAGATAATTTACGGCATAACATCGCCATTTTTATCGCTTCGGGGCGGGTACCAAATATTGATAATATTTTCATTCCTTATAAAATAATTTTGAAAAATCCTTCCACGTATATTTCTGAACTTCATTAAAGTTAGACTGCCCAATATCCGCCAATTCCTTTATGGATATATTTTTCAACTCTTTCAAAGAATTCTCTACTTTATTATTATAAAGAAGAATATCCTGTTGGGAAAGCCTGTTCGCAACAGCACCGACTCTTGGCGCTATCACGGGTTTTTTAAACCCCATTGCCAGAATAACTGATCCTGAATTTTCAATTTTCTTAAAGGGACAGGCTACAACATCGCACGAATTAAAATAGTATTGGAGTTTATCTTCAGCTTGATGCCCTAAGAATAATTTAATATTATTGTTGCCGGATATTTTGTTCTTAATCTCTTTTACGTAAGGCCCTTCAAAAGAAAAGCCGGCTATAATTAATTTCCAGTTGTTTTCTTTAATATCCAGAAAAGCATTCACTAATTCAAGTATGCCCTTATAAGGACGAATAGTTCCCAAAAATAAAATAACAAAATCCTCCTTACCAAACCCAATATCAATTCTCGCTTCCTCTGAACTAACAGTATTGGGATAAAATCCAACATAACTACCTTCTGGCACCACCTGAAACTTTTGAATATTTGCATTACCATATTTTTCAACAATCTTACTCTTTATCGTGTCGCTAAAAATTCTTACAAAGGTGCATATTGAGAACATTTTAAGTTGAGCTATGTGGTCAATCCGGCTATGATAATTTTCATGCCTTTCTAAATTATGAAGTGTAAATCCAAATTTACATTTTGTAAAGGTCCGGAGAAAACTAAGCTGGAACAAGAACCAATACAGGTAGATCCATTTTATAGGAAAAGGTAAATTAATCGAATAAAGAGAATAAATCCAATCAAAATGGATCCAATCAGGCCTTTGAATAAAATAAGTTTTCAACATCCCGAAAAAACGATTTTTTGATCCAAACTCAACTTTCAGCCCTCCTTCTCTTAAACCATTCGCCATTAATTCCTGGTATGGATTCTCATTATCATACACTGGCAATAAACAAATTTTAATTTCTCTTTTTAATTTAGAACTTCTTCTTTCAATATAAAATTTTTGGCCGGAATTAAAATTTTTGAATAAAAAAACACGCGTTGCAACCCTAACCATTCTATGCGTTTCAACAAATCCCGCCTTTTTAATTCCTTTTTGTGAAGCTATATTATTTGAAAGTGTGTAAATAAACACAGAGTACTGAGAATAAAGAATAGAAAGCTGCCTGATCAGACTGGGATAGTAACCTAAGCCCCTGAAAGTTACCGGAGTGATGCAATCATAAATAAACACTGTTTCCGTTTTAAAAACAATGTTTTTATCGATCTCGCCCATATAATGTTTCCTATTTATATTAATCCATCCATAGGAACATGGGATTTTATTTTGGTTTATTAAACAGAAGAGTTCACTATTTTCTGACCACCTTTTAAAGCAGAGAACTTCAGGATAAAGTTTATATAATTCTTCCAGCATATCCTGATCATCCTGAGATATTTTCTGAATTGAAAAAGACATCCCCACTGATTTTTTCCCTTTTAAATCAAAAAGATAAAAATAAATTACAGAAACAAATGGTACTCGTATAGTCAAACCTTTATTTTATAAAGCTTGTTTAAAACCTTATTAGAAAACCTGGCAACAGAAAAATAATTAACAACTTCATTCATGTACCGAAACTTATATTCTTCCATGCCATAACCCATATCAAAAACTGATAACTTTTCATTTACAATAAAATCCAGAATTGATTTCAATAATATCGTTCCAGGGGATTTCGATTTATGCAAAACATCAAATGCGGGTATCTGGTATAGAAATGAATTACCGATTATAAATCCAAGATGCATCGCTAACATCTTATCATCTGCTTTAATATAACTTAAAACCGATTGGCCATAATGTGTAATTTGTAATTTACCAAGTGAATGATAAACCTCCCTATAATCCTCATTTTTAAATTTACTCTCAATTCCCTGGCTTCCCCATCTTTTGATATGTAACTCGAAAAAATCATTTAATACTTTTTCCGGAATGTTTCCTTTTAAATGTTGGATTTCAACTTTTGTTTTTTTATGAAGTGATTTAAAATCGCGAACAATCCCTTTTTTATGACTCGCTTTTAAAATATCATCATTACAGTTTCTTAAAACCGGATTAGACGAAATAGAATAAACAAAAGCGCCCTTCATTTCCTTTTTAAACCATTCTGTATAATAGCCTGTAGAATTATGGTAAAAAATTGATTCTTTTTCTGTGGCAGATGATAATTGCTGAAAAAAATCACTATAGTATGCGGAATTTATTACAGGCATATTATATTCCGCGATTCTAAAACCTGCCGGTACAAAAATATTTAATTTCATTCCCCGGAGTTTTAGTTTTGTTTTTCTGAAAGCTTCAAATCCAATTAATTTATCATCATCAAATACTGAAAACAAAAAACAACGATCTGTTTTACTGAAAGCATTTAAACATTCAACTAAAAAAATGGGGTGATTAAAATAACTCTTATTTAAAACAGACTGTGATTCAAATAATTCCAAATATTTCTCTGATTGCAAAGGTGAAAAATCTTCAGTAATTTCACTTCTTATCATCTATTTGAATAGCTTATTTATCCCCGCTAATATTCCAAAGAATTGTGATTTAGTGGATACGTTACCCATATTGACACGGGGAATATAAAGGTCATCTCTTTTAAAACCTTTCGCTTTATTTAAAAATGCATATTTATATCCAGCCTCACCGGCAAAATCTCTTACTCTATTATTCACTTCATTTGACGAACCATAAGGGTATACTAAAGTATCACAATCACCTAACTCTTTGCTTATGTAATCTCTCGAACTATGAAGTTCATTCTGTAATTCCTTATCGGACAACATGGATAGTTTACGGTGGGTATGAGTATGAGAAGCAATATAATGCCCCTCGCTGTGTAAATACTTTATATCAGTAAGGCTCATCGGAGAATACCTCAATTTTGGAAATGTATCCCTTTTCAAAATCACATTATTCATCTCTAAAACTCCATTCAGATATGCATACACATTATCCATTTTATTATTTATTTGAATATTTTCTGTGATTGTTGAAGCGATTTTATTTAAGTTCAGCTCATTGATTTCGTTTCCTGTTATCAATGGCATATTTGAAATACCTGATTTTTTATTCAGCAAACTTTTCAGCATTAAAAAAATTTCATCACGCCAGATAAACTCAATATCACTTTTTACTAATCCGCTGCAAATCCCAAACATGGCAGTAATTCCATACTTCTTTAATATTGGTTCTACAATTTCAATGTTATTCAACATGCCATCATCAAAACTTAAGTAAATTCCTTTTTTATCAGGATCAACAATCTCTATAGCGGGTTGAATTTTGTTTTTTTTTAAAAGTGATTTAATCTGGAATTCAAATGTAGCTTTTGATACATCAACGTTATTGGTAAAGAAGTGGGACAGCGCTGATTCCGGTAAAACATTATGGTAGGTCAGGATTAATTTGCCTGCTTTCAATTTGCGGTCAATCAATGATTCGCTTAATCCGCTTTTGAAAGAAGTTCCATAAAGAATATTTGTTACGGCTTTTTTATAATTCATCCTGGAATTTACCTTTCAAACTGTATAAACTATTTAATAACCGATTTTTGAAATCTACAATAAGCATATTCAAATATTATTTAAACCAGGGTTTGTAATTCAAATTATATTTCAATCCACTTTTCCGTTCCCTATTATTTTCGCAGAGAACCTTCCAAAATACCATTGCCAGAACATCTTTAGTTACCATACTATTTTTGACCAGAGGGAAAACACCAAAAATTATTTACATAATCAGTAGTTTTTATACTTTCATAATTCTGATGCTTTAACACATTAAAGTCCTCAATACCAAAAAACTTTAAATCCGAAACAGAATAAAATTTAATTTCATAACCAAGCTCTTTTATAAAGTTGAATATAGTACTTATTGGCATATCATGATGCCTCTGCTCTATTTCAATCAAAATAATAGGTTTGTATTCTCTCAACGTTTTAATAGCTCCTTTTACAACATTAAATTCATGTCCCTCCACATCAATTTTAATTAATGCAATTTTTGGAATTGACTTCTCAGCTACGTATTCATCTATTGTTTTACACTGAACATCAATAAGCTCATAGTTTGTTTCGCCAGGTTCTGTAATTTCAATATCCAATTTGCCCCGTGTGTCATAAACAACATCATTAATAACAGGTATTTTAAATTGGCTCAAACCTGATTTATTTGAAAAAGCAAGCAATTCTATATTCACCTTTCTAAAAATTTTCTTCAGATTTTTGTAGAGTTTAGGAATTGGTTCAAAAGAATAGACATTTTTTGAGCCCACACATTGCTCAAATTTAAAAGTGTATTCACCCGCATTTGCACCTATATCAAAAACAATATCTCCTTTGCTGATATAATCACCAACAAGTAACAATTCAGGTTCTATGACTCTGTTATTTTTTAAACTATTTAAATCGGCTTTATTTATTCTTCTAAAAGCCCATCTTTTATAAATGGGATTAAAAATATATTTAATTATGTTTTTCATAAAATTGAAAATATTAAAAGTTCAGAAGTGCGTATGTTCAAATTAGCTTGTCCTTCCGAAGGTTTTATACTTAAAGAGATCTTGTTGATTAATAATTAACAAAACTCCTGAAATGAAGAAAGGGGAAATTCCTTTCCACTTTTTGATTCATGTCAAAATAAGATTAGTCATTAGTTGATTGCACCATGTTGGTAAAAGCTATAAAAGAGGTCAAGGCGATTATTCAATTACATTCTATTTTTTTTGAATTAAATAATTCCTCCCTTTCGATAAAAATAATCTATAGAGCTTTAGGAGTTTAATTTTATATTTTGTTTTACATTCTAATAAAGCAATCCGGTTTTTTATCAAAAGTACCTCTATTCGTATATTTTTTTGAAACTTATATTCAGAAGTTTTATTCAGAAAAAGTAATGCACTTATTCTATTTAGCAATGCTGCTTTCAGGTAGCTGGAAGCAATTGTGCTCATCCCATCCAAATGTTGCCTATAAACACTCATCACCTCCTGTGTCCTGAAAATCAAACCATTCAACGAAATTAACTGGACCAACAAATGATCACTTGACATCGGTGCAAGACTGTTAATACCAACTTCATCTAATGTTGAGATAGCCTGTTTTCTGAATAGAATGGAAGCTGTGGGACAAAAATGAATATTCAATGTATCCTTGGTAGTACAAATTTGTTTTTGATGGTCTGAATCAAAAAATAACCTGGAAGAACTATTAATTTCATCCATAACAAGGGCATTGTGGCAGGCCATAGCATATTCACCATTTTTTTCTAAAAAATTTACTTGCTTTTGTAATTTTAAAGGATCAGTCCAATAATCATCACCTTCACATAGAGCAATATATTTTCCATTACTCCGCTTTAATGAATCCATAAAATTTTCAATCATGCCTACATTTGCTCCCCTGTTAATATATTTAATAAAGGTCAATTTGGAATGTTCATGCAAAATGCGTCGTATTACTTCATCGGTATTATCAGGAGAACAATCATTAGCAACTATTAATTCAAAATCAAAATCACATTCCTGCATTAATACCCCATTAATAGCTTCTTCAATATAATTCTCATGATTATAAGTAATCATTATCACGCTTACTAAAGGTTCATTTACCATTTTTTATACGAAAAATGCTGGAATTTGCATTACATTTCTAAGAAAACAACTCCTATCCATTGATGAAATTAAAAGTATTAATTTACTACCTGATACTTAAATTGTATTCTTTTTAAATTTAAAAAAAAGAGGTTGTATTAAATCAAAAAGTCTTTTATATAAGTCCTTATGACGAAATAATAGCAATAAAAAACAAGCTAAAAGTCCCAGAATTAGTTTTATAAAAATAATTGCGAACACCTGCCCGGTTGATTTAAGAAAGTAATTGAGTATAAAAGAAATCCCGATAAATAATATGGTTGAGAAAACGATTGAAATTAAATTTTTGAAATCAATGGTTTTAGCAATAACAATATCTGCTTTTTTTGCCCCCCAGATCGAAGAAAAAGTCGTCAGAATCGCACTTAAAAATGTTATAAGTACTAATCCTATCCAAACTAATTGCCACTTTCTGGTAAATATTGCCTACGGCCCCTAAAGTAAACCCGATAAAATTAATGATCAACATCCAATAACCAATGTTTAAAAAATAAATTGAATAAATAAGATCAAACAAAGAATAGACTATCCTTAACACTGAAAGACCAAATTATTTTTTAAAATATGTTTTTTAAACCTTTGTTTAAAATTTTAGAAAATGAAAAGAGTTTTCGATTTATTGTAGATGGGTTTTTTAGAAATTTGATTCTTCTTTTAACTACAAAAATTGTGAGCCATATATCTTTTTGAAATCTTTTTCCGGAAACTTCATTAAAAATTAATAAATTAGTTATTTTATCCTTTAATCCTCTGATTAGCCCCTCTGTGGAAACCTGGCTAATACCTTGTGGATGAATGCGGTAAACACTCATTACATCATCCATCCTAAAAATTAAGCCAGTTAGGGAAATTAATTGAATTAACATTTGATCTCCGGTGTTTCTTCCTTTCGAAAGTTGTTCATGTAAAAAATCCGGTAATTTCCTATACACTATAGAAGCTGTAGGACAAAGATGAACATTGAATGTATCATTTGTTGAAAAGGTATGCTTCTTATTATTATTAGAATTATAAAATAATCTTGAAGAATTATCAATTTGATTCAAGATAAGCGCATCATGGCAAACCATAGAATATTCTTTATTCTGTTCTAAAAAATCCACCTGCTTTTGTAGTTTTAAAGTATCGGTCCAGTAATCATCGCCTTCGCATAAAGCAATATATTCCCCTTTTGACTGATTTAAAGCAAAAATGAAATTAGGCATCATGCCTATATTTTTTTCATGTTGGAAATATCTGATAATATTTCCTTTAGGATGATTATTTATATAGTTCCGGACAATGCAATCAGTTTTATCAGGAGAATGATCATTTGAAATGATAAGTTCAACAATAACGTTCGTCTCTTGCATCAAAACACCTTCAATAGCCTGGGCAATAAACGGTTCATGCCCATACGTAATCATTACCACGCTAACTGTCATTTCCTAAATGCTTTTTAACAACCCCGGGAACTCCGGCAATCATTACGTTGTCAGGCACATCCTTTGTAATTACAGCTCCTGCTGCTATTACTGCGTTTTTCCCAATTCTTATATAAGGTAAAATGATGGCTCCAGACCCTATATGAGTGAAATCCCCTATTTTACAACCTCCCAAAAGGGTAGCACCAGGCGAGATTTCAACAAATTGACCTATTTGAACATCATGAGTGATTATTGAACTATAATAAATAATACAACCCATGCCTATTTCAACACAATTTGATACTTTCACACCAGACAAAATATTGCAACCATCACCTATATTGACTTCATATTCACCTATATCTATATTGCGGCTTATAGTTGAGGTAAAAAGACCATTTGCATCAGTAAATTTTTGATACATTGCGTATCTCAAATGGGGATTACCAATACCTATTGTAAACTTATTATCAATCGTTTTAAAATAATCTGCAGCATTATTAATTGATTTTATAATTGGGAATTTGTTGAATATCCTGCCAATATTATTTATATTCAGGTCATCGTAAAAGGCCACTTGATTCAATTTATTATTCTGCTCAAGAATGTGTAAAATTTCTTTTGCAAAACCTTTAGCGCCTATAATAAGCATATTTAATTATTTTGAACTCGTAAAATTAATCTGCAAATCATATCTATTTCTTCTAATGTAAGGTCATGATACAATGGTAAACAAAGAACACGTTTAGAAATACTATCCGTAATTTCTAAATGCTCGTGTTCGACATAAGGCAAGGTATTGGCCAGGGAGGGATAAAAGTAACGCCTGGTATGTATTTCATTTAACTGGAGATGCTCCATGCACTTCAATAAAAGTTCTTCACTTTCAAAAACAACCGGGTAATATGCAAAATTATTTGCAGACTCGGTATGCCAAACAGGTTTGAACGCTTTGAGTCCTTTCAGTTTTTCATCGTACCGGTGGGTAATAGCCTTCCTTCTTTTCATAATGTCTTCGATATAGCTTAGATTCACTAAGCCCATAGCAGCGTGCATTTCTGAATTTTTTCCATTTATTCCCAATTCTGCAAATGCTTCCGGCCCATTGAATCCGAAGTTGCGCATAAAAGCCAGTTTCTTCAAAAGAGCTGCCTCTTTTGTAAATATCAAACCACCCTCGACAGAATGATACAATTTGGTAGCATGCAAACTGCAGGTCGATATATCCCCGTATTCAAAAATAGATTTCCCATATACTTCCACACCAAAAGCATGGGCGCCGTCATAAATTACTTTGAGATTGCGTTTTTTTGCAATATCCTCTATCGCAATCACATCACAAGGATTGCCATAAACATGAGTTGCTAAAATAGCACTTGTGCCCGTAGTTATTGCAGCTTCAATTTTAGAAGCATCTAAGTTTAATGTTTCCTCATCTATATCAACAAAAACAGGGGTACACCCTTCCCATACAATACTGCTTGTAGTGGCTACAAACGAAAAAGGAGTTGTAATGATTTCACCTTTTAAGTCTAATGCTTTAATTGCCATCTGCAATGCAACAGTGCCATTAGTTACGAATAATAAATGATTCACCTTTAAATGATCTTTTAACTTCATTTCCAGATCGCTTGCCAACGGCCCCATATTAGTGAGCCATTGCCTTTTCCAAATGCCAGCCAGGTATTTTTCATATTCCCCTAAAGGAGGAAAAAATGGTTTTGTAACAAGTATCATTTATGATTTTTAATTTGCATTATCTTGTCGTAAACGTTTGACAAACGTGATTTGAAAGCTGTTAATCCACATAATTCAACAACCCTTTCTCTAATCATTAATGGATTATATATCAATTCGCCGATAGAGATTGTTTTAATTGCTTCACCTGCTGATTGGTAATCTTGGATGTTTACAATCGAACCAATTTCCTTGTTATTAATAAGATCTTCAGTTCCTCCATGCCTTGTTGCTACTACATATAAGCCACTTGCCATTGCTTCCAGAACTGAAACGGGCAGGCCCTCAGCAACGCTGGTTAACAAAAAAACATGCTTATTTTCAAAACACATCGGCAATTGTTCTCTTTCAACATAATCTATAATATTGACAAATCTTTCTAATTTGTTTTTAGCAATAAAGTCACTAACCATTTTTCTCTCCTCGTCACTACCCCATGTCTTTAATCCGATAATGGTTGCCTCAAAATTTATTCCTTCGTCTCTAAGCCACTTTAAAGTACTAAGTAGCGTAATATTGTCCTTAAAAAACGAAGCGGCTGTAATAGATAATATCTGAAGTTTTTCATCGGTTTTATAACCCGGTTGCAACGAAAATTTATTTTCATCAACGAGATTCCAAACTACTTTAGGCTTGACTTTTATCCCGTAGCTTAGAATTTGTCGACTTTTATCATAACTTACTGTCAATACCTCCGAGGCTTCTTCAAGAGATTTCTTCACAAGATTTCTTAAAGAAGTTTTAAATGCAGGCAATGAGAAAAAATTATGTTCTGTAATCAGGTAAGGAATATTAAACCTATCACTAAGGAAATTTGCAACTATTCCGGCAGGGTTAACACTTTGCGCATGAATAAGATCCGGCTTCCAATTGTCAGCAATAAATTCTTGCAATAGATCTGAATGAACTTTTAATAAGATCTCAAATCTTTTTTTCTTTAAGTAATTAGGATTTTTATAGTAAAATAATGGCGGGTTGATATATAAATACTCATTGCCGCAATCTTTCTTAATATACTGAATGGTTTTAAATACTTTTTGATAAATAAATTTGAATAAATGCTTTCGTCTGCTACGATTTTGCTGTGCAACAAACAGAACTCTCACATCGTATTTGTCTTGCAGTATTTGGGCTTGTTCCTGAAAAAAATACCCAACTTTAGTATCAGGAGTCGGGTACCACGAAGGAATAATAAGTATCTTTTTCATCTTTTTTTTGCCATTATGCCCATAGCTGCAGAAAAGGAAGAATGTTCAGTCCTTTTTTTGAACAAAACTTTCTGCAGGAGGGATAAATACTTTATTGATTCCTTTGTAAGTCTTTTTAAAATACGGTTATTAATTTTCCCTTCAAACCATAAAAGGTATCCTCCCATATAGCCCGAAAATGTAATTTCAAATCCTTTAGACGCTAAAATCTCCTTCCATTTTTCCAGCTTCATCGCACCAAGGTTATGGCGTTTTAAATTTTGTCTGTCAAACAGGAACCTTGGTATAAACTGAAACCATCCAGTGAAATTCGGAACCTCAATAATAACAATACCTTCAGGGCTTACCAGGTCTAAATGCCTTAAGAACACTTCTTCCCAATCTTCAAAATGTTCTATGAAACCAAGGGAAAAAACACAATCAAACTTTCTGTCGGTATTAAATTTTAGAAAATCCTCATAATAAAAATCTCCCACTTTATATCCATTTGATCTAAAAATATCGGGTAACTGATTTACATCTTCAATATAATCCAACCCATTTACTTCTATTCCCTTCTTAGCAAAAATGGACAAATACCTGCCCGGGTAACATCCAATTTCTATGCAGTTTGCAATAGTTGAAAAATCAACCTCTTTATTGAGCCATTGTTCAATTAAATTTCCATCCTCCAGTTTGATATTGGGAACGCCCTGCGCATTTTCCCAATATTTGACGTTAGTTAGATACTTCATTTTTTGTAATAATTTTCGGAATTATAATTCCATTGATTGGATTTAAATTTGAAATCTGAGAAGTGTTGATTTCTAAAACGCCTCTTTCCATAAATTCATACCCCTCTAAGAAATGTTTTTTTAAACCAACATCGATACTTATAATCGTATTTACTATCCCCGGGTTTATTATTTTTATAGTTAATTTATCTTTTAATCTTAAAGGATCTTTAAATTTGCTACCCTCAATTGAAAATAGCCGGTTTTGAAATTGATCATAAAATGCCAGGTCAACAAAGTATTCCTCCTCACTATTCAAATTATAAATGTTAATCTCAACATTTTCATCTATTCCCCATATACTTTCACTATTCTCATAATTTAATAATAACTTAATTTTATCACTCTTTTTTTGTTCTGTAAGTTTATTATGATAATACGAAATAATTCCTGTAGTTACGCCTTCTTTGATGATTCTGCCATTACTCAAAAGAACGCAGGAACTGCATAAATCTTTAACTGCTGCCATATTATGGCTTACAAATAAAACAGTCCGACCTTCTCCTTTGCTGAGTTCATTCATTTTACCCATACATTTGTTTTGGAACTCGGCATCGCCTACAGCCAGTACCTCATCAATAATCAGAATTTCCGGATCAAGATAAGCAGCTACTGCAAAGGCAAGCCTTACTTTCATGCCACTGCTGTATCGTTTTACGGGAGTATCTATAAACTTTTCAATGCCACTGAAATCAATTATTTCATCAAACTTACTATTAATTTCTTTTTTTGTCATGCCAAGTATAGTCCCATTCAGATATACATTTTCTTTGCCGGTGAGTTCAGGATTAAACCCCGTTCCAACTTCTAACAAAGAGGCCACTCTTCCATAAATTTCAATTCTACCATCCGTAGGTTCTGTAATGCGGGATAAGATTTTTAACAGGGTGCTTTTGCCGGCGCCATTCTTACCAATTATCCCCAGTACCTCTCCTTTCTTTACCTCAAAATTGATATCTTTCAAGGCCCAGAAAATGTCTTCATCGTCTTTGTTATCAAAATTCGACAACGATTTTAGTTTCTTAAAGTTTGTGAAAGGAGACTTTACCCATGAGGCCATCGAAGCCCCCAAAGTATCATGCCGTTGCTCTTTCATGCCGATGCGGTATGCCTTGGATATGTCTTTAACTTTTATTACTATATCGTTCATAATTCTATTGTAAATTTTTAGGCAACATCTGCAAACCGGCTTTCTAATCTTCTAAATACTATTAAACCAATTATAAATAAAATGCTAGCGCCGATGGCACTCATTCCGATCAAATTCCAGGGAATGACTTTGTTGGTTACTACTGCAGCCCGGAATCCTTCAATTACACCTGTCATGGGGTAAAGTCCGTACGCCAAGTAAGCATTTGCGCCAAATTTTTTTAGTATCAAAGATGCCGGAAACACAACCGGCGCCGCATACATCAAAAGCGGCACTGCAAAAGTAATTCCGAACTTCACATCCCTGTATTGAATAGCCAGTGCGCTCAACCAACAACCCAGTCCGGTGGCTGCCATCATCATGATCAATATCAATAAAGGCAAAATAAATAATTTGGTAGTGGGAAAATAACCGTAATAAAACATCAATACAATTAACAAAACAAAACTGATAGCAAAATCAGCTAGTTTGGATAATACAGGTGTCAGGGGAATGATGAGCCGGGGAAAATAGACTTTTGTAAATACACTGGTATTGGTGATCAGACTCGTACCGGAAGCATTTAAAGTATTAGAAAAATAGGTCCAGGGGATTAAGGCAGCATAGGAAAAGATAGGATAAGGAATTCCGTCAGAAGGAACTGCGGCTAACTTCCCAAATACTACCGAAAAGACAATCATGCTAAAAACCGGGTTGATCAAGGCCCATGCAAACCCTAATATAGATTGTTTGTAAATTACTGTAATATCACGCAGTACCAGGAAATACAACAGGTCTTTATATTCCCAGAATTCTTTAAGACTAAAAGAAGCTAATCCTTTTTTCTTTTCAATAATAGTATGGGGAATTTGATGCATAATAATTGTTAATAAAAGATTTACATGGAGAACTCTAATTTTTCTCTTTGGTAATAAAAAAATACTAATCGATATGACGGAAATATTGTTGAGTCTTATACAAAATATTAAACTATTGTAATATTGCCAAACAAGGGTTAAACTTCAGGCAATCCTATGATATTGCGGCTATCATTTTAATTGCTTGCCGTAATCACCAGTTCTTTCTAGTAATAATACTCCTTAATTGTAATATCAAATCCTGTTCAAATTTCCACGACAACCCGGTAAATGCGGTCAGACCCACACTTCCTCCAATCAATATTCGCATAAGATCAGCATAGTCATTTACTTTCATTGTATAATCAATTCCAAAAACAAACATACCAGCCAAAAAGGCCACGCTTATAATTGGTAAAATATCTTTTACTTGTTTCCATACCCCATAATTAATAAATCCGCCACTATGAATATTGATAAAAAAGCCAAACACTGAAGATATTTATTGCCGCCAGATTAAACCAATAATTCCAAATCTTATGGTAATAGCAATCATAACAACTGTTAAGGCTTTTTTAATGATCTCTAATTTTAATAAAAGATCACTCCCCCCTTTAACATTAAGAATATTCAAATTGTAGGCATGTAATGGATATAAAATTCCTGTTACACACAAAATCTGAAAGTAGGGAACCGCCGGCATCCATTTAACAGTAAATAAAAACCGGATTAAAGGTTCTGCCAATACTCCCATAATGACCAATACCGGTGCTATCACAAAAATGACCCTTTGCATGATTTGCTTATAAGCCTTTTTGAGACGCACATCATCGTCATGAATAGAAGCAAAAAGAGGATATGATATTTTATTTAAGGCACCTGAAATATTATTTACCGGTAATTGTGTTAGTGTACTGGCGCGGGTATAAAAACCTACATCAGTCGCAATAAAAAATCTGCCAATAGTGATTTGGTAAATATTGGAAAAAATGGTATCCAATAATCCTGAAAGCGTTAGCTTATACCCAAATTTAAAACGATAATGAAATTTCTTTTTATCGAAAACAAAAGAAGGCGCCCATCCTGTTCTATACCATAATTGAACACTGCTTAAAAAAGCCTGGCACAAACTCATCCAAACGAGACTCCATACGCCATATCCCTTATAAGCTAAAAAAATTCCCAACAATCCGGTACCAATCAATGAAGGTATAGCAATGGTCATTTGCAGTTTAAAATTCATTTCTTTGGTAAGTCTTGTCATTTGAACCTGGGAAAAAGCTCTTATTATAAATGACAGGCAATAAACCCTGATTATATAAGTCAAAATGGGTTTTGAAAAGAATCCGGAGATCAGTGGTGCTGTGAAAAACAATAGCCACTAAACTATAACACTGTCGGCCATGTTAAAAAAAAATACTGTGGAATAGTCTAGCTGGTCGGGTTCGGAAGTTCTTATAAGAGATTGAGTTAATCCACTATTCATTAGGGAAGTACCTATTCCCACAAAAACACTGATCATTCCAATAAGCCCAAACTCTTTCGGCATCAATATCCGGGCTATAACAATAGAAATAAGAAAGCTTATCGCCTGTGTCCCGAACTGCTGTGCGAAAGTCCATGCCATCCCCGAGATAGCAGTTTTTTTTAATGACAATTAAGAAATTTTTTATTGCTTTTAAGAAAAAAAATTGTCATTAACTGAAGCCTAAAAGTTGCAGGTTGAGTATCCGGCCATGAAATGTTCCTATAACTCATTAAGCATAATAATTAATTAGATAATCATCTCAATTTTCCGGATATTTTTTAATCCCAAAAAATAAAATCGTGAAGATTGTCATTTTCTAATGTCCCGATGATTTTCCTCACACCTTCACAGGCAGAAACAGAACTAAAATCTTTATATTCATATCCATTAAAAATATTTCTTTTAAATTTCAAAGGCACTTTTTTTTGATACAGAAACATCATCATATAAAAATATTTCCTTGCCAGCTTAACCTGGTCTGGCACGGTCATTTTATTTTTCAAGAGCAAATCTATTTTTGAAAAATAATCTGATGCAGATGTAACATCATAAGTGAAACCTTTATTCCGGTAATTAGTTTCAGATATCAGAATAATTGGTTTATTGGCCAACGCAAATTCCAATCCAACGGTGGAAGTATTTACCACTCCTATATCAGAAATATCTATAACAGTAAAAGAATTAATATCCATTTCTGGTTCTATAATGGTTACATTCTTTGGTAATCGGTCATGAAATTTTTCTCTGACCAGTTGACCGTACCGTTCCTGTGTACCCAATACTTTTTCTGCAGGATGGCATCGTATGAGAATATGAACATTTTCATTTTGATAATAATAATTAATAGTCTGTTCAATGCAATCTAAAGTTGATGAAAAGGCAATATCCCTGGCCACGTTAGCTGCATCCCATATCAGATTTGTAAATATGGTAATTACTTTTGCTCCTGGCTTTATATCCAAATTTGCCTTTAATGTTAATAGATCATTTTCTTTTTCGGAAGAATTATAAGCATACACGTCTTCTTTTTGTAATTCTCTTTCACCTAAATAGATATCAACTTTTTTTTCTTCATCGCCCGTTAATTCTCTATCCTTAAATCTTTCCCAGGCATTATTAAAACTCCAATCCGGCGAAGGTTGGTTAAGGTTAAAATTTGCAGTGGATTTTTTTTTGGCCCGATCATAACAAACAAATGGGGTATTGCTTTTTTTACAATATTCTACTACGGGCTGCCAGGTGCAATAAATACCATGAGAAAAAAAAATGTATTTATAATTATTTTTTTCATTTAGAGATTTTATTTGAAAATAATTAGCTAAGGATGTTTTTAGAAACTCGCTTCCTCTCAATGTAGCAGTATCTCCAAAATTTGTGGATTTATAAAAACGGTACATAACCCCTCTAACAATTTCCCCAAAGTTTATACCATCATATATGAAGGAAAGAATTTTATTAAGATCTTCTTTTACGGGATCAATTATTTTATCTACTTCTTTCGAAAAAGAAATAAATTCATATTTGACATTTGATGCCTTTAAAAAATTTTCTGCATTGTTTACTGACCGGTTCCAGAATGAATCTTTTCCTTGTTGACTAATTCTTTCATAAGTGATAACTTCATTAATAGGCACACTTTGATCATAAATGTAATAATCAACTGAATAACCATCACTTCTCAAAAGGTGATACATTAGAACTTCCAAAGGCGTTAAATACATGTGGCCAATACCGGCATAAATAAGTATTTCCCCTTTCAATGGTTTAGGGTAATCAATATTTTTAAAGAAGCACTTTAAGTATCTACTTTCAAAATATTCGTGACCGAATTTTCTGAGCAGTCTAAATAAAAAATTATTTTTTACTGGTATTATTGATCCCATATTAAAGTCCTTATTAAAAAAATTGTACAAAAATCTTTTATTCAAACATAGGGAATAACTCGTCTTATTAGTCCCAGGTAATATTTTCCCTTACAACTTTTGCAGGTACACCTGCCGCCATACATTTTTCAGGAATATCTTTGGTCACTACACTACCGGCCCCAATCACAGCACCATTACCAATATGAACCCCTTTAAGAATCTGAACATTTGCTCCAATCCATACTTTATTCCCAATAATAATGTCACTGGATGAAGTTTGCGTGCCTTCAATAGAATGTAAATCGTCATCAATGATTTGGCAATGCCAGGAAATAGCACAATCCTGACCGATACAAATATTCTTGAAAGCAACTAAAATAGTATTTGGATTTATATAGGTTCCATTTCCAATGGAAACCTTACCCGCAACATAGATTTTACAAGTTCTGGCAATTCTAACGAGTCCCTCTGAGTTAAATTCTCCGCCTTTGTAAATCCTAAAAACACCTTTTCCTGATGGGTCCAGTCCAATTCTATTAGAAAGAAATCCAAAAAACAATCTTCCTTTAATGTTTAGCTTTCCTTCATTTTTAAAACAGACCTTTCGTGACTTTATAAATGTGAACTTTGAGGCGAATCCACTAATAATCAAACTAATTGTATCATCAAACTTACTTTCTGAATTTAATATTTTATTCAAAATTGATTGCATAATATTAAGATCACTTAAAGGATGAAGAAATACGATGGGCCTTTCACTTTGTATTCAACTCGATTTGACGTACCATTTGTTGTATCCATTCGGGCCTGGTCGAAATAAATTTAACTAAAGCAATTGCGCCACTAATTTTTTCTTTCTTTGCTTGAATATAAATTTCCTGGGCTAAATTAAAATCCTCAATTGTATCTACTGTAAGCCTGACAACGGAATTCTCAATTTCAGGAGAAATTGTAATATATTTTTGAGAAAAAGATTCTTTATTAGAATAAATAAAATTAGTTACATGCTCCAAAAATATTTTCTCATTTGTCAATTCTCTTACTTTTTTTAAAGCACTAAGACTTACTCCTTCGGCCCAGAATCCATAATGAGTTTTGATAGTTGGAATATTATGGATAGTTGAAAAAGCTAAATACTCCACAGAATTATTTTCAAATTCCTTTAATAAGTCTTTCAAATAATTAATGTCCAGAAAAGGATTATCCGCACATATCCGTATTATTTTTGTTATTTTAAAATATTCAGCAGCTTTTATATATCTTTCCAGAACATTATTTTCATCTCCTCTAAAAACATCAACTTTTAATTTTTCCCCTATAAAAGTTAAATAATCATCCTTCGCATTATTTGTTGTGGCTAAAATGATAGGTATCCCTGGTATGTTAATTTTCAATTTCTTTATAAGAAGTTCTAAAATTCCTCTACTCTCATAAAAGGGCAAAATCATTTTGTTGGGCAATCTTATAGAACCTGTTCGCGCCTGGATAATTATCCCAGTCATAATCAATTATTTTATTATCAACTGCATCAGTATTTTTGCTGATTTAAATTTGGTGCTTTAATTTGCAGGCAAGAAATGCTTTTATTGTTTTAATTTTTCGTTCAACTTCAAAAATAGCTCCATTGCATTCTGTAACTGGCCTGTTTCATTTAGATATTTTTCAACAAAAGCCCTGAATGCGCCATCACCCCCTTTTACAGGTATTACCCAATGCACCAATTCCTTTATATAATCAGGGGCGTTTTCAGGAACAGCGCTTAATCCTGCAGCTTTTAATAAATGGATATCATTAATATCGTCACCGATATAGGCCACTTCATTAATAGAAATTTTTAATTTTTCACATAGTCCTGCTGCAACACCAATTTTATTTTTAACCCCCATAAATAAATAATCAATCTTTAATTTTTCGGCTCTTCTTCTTACAATTTCTGTGTCTTCCCCCGTAATGATTGCAATTGGAATATTTAATAAATGTAAAAAAAGAACTCCGGCGCTGTCGGCTGTATTAAACTTTTTAAATTCATTACCTGACTCATCATAATACATTCCCCCATCAGTCCAAACACCATCAATATCAGTAATAAAGAGTTTTATATTCATTGTTATGATTAAGGATCAATCATTTTTAATCAAAAAAATTAATTTCAAGAGTCACATCATTGTTGATATTACGATTCGCACTTTTACCTATAATCAAATCCTTTTCCACCCATTTTAGTCCGGTACCCGGACTTTTCAAAGTCAGCATTTCTTCTGTAACTACCGTTCCCTTTGGAATCGCTATTTTACTTGTAATACTTCTTGCCAGTTTTTCTTTTGATGCCTTAGTGGCCGGATTCACAATTTTCTCTCCATCACCCATTGCCATCTCTGTAGCTTTTATATATTGAATAAGTTTCTTCAATCCGGCCTCTTCCAATGATCCGGGCTGATCTGTCCCTTTCATTGTCCGGTCAAGAGTAATGTGTTTTTCAATCATAGCTGCTCCCAGTACGGAAGCTGCAGCAGAAATAATAATACCTGAGGTATGATCTGAAAGCCCTACCAGGTAGCCGTATTTTTTTCGCAAAGTATCCATTGCTTTCAGATTTACATTTTCCAGTTTACAGGGATACTCAGAAGTACATTGCATAATAACAACCTTGCCGGGTTTAGCTTGTAATGCATTCAATGCATTATCAATATCATCCAGATCAGCCATTCCTGTGGAAATAATAACCGGTTTACCCAAAGAACTTAATTTCTCAAGCAAAGGAATATTGGTAAGATCGCGGGAAGCTACTTTATAAAATGGGCAACCTATTCTTTCTAATAATTCAACAGATAGAATATCGCATGGTGTACAAAAATAGACAATACCTACCGCCATTGCATATTCCTTTAATTCCAGGTGTTGTTCTTCATTCAGCTCCAGGAATAATCTGTGCTCTCCATACGTTTTTCCAAAAGAATTAGGATTATCATAAGGTTTATTAAAGGCTTCTTTAGTTAATTCACTTGCAATATCTCTCTTCTGAAATTTCACAGCATTGGCACCACACCTTGCAGCCATATCAATTAATTTCTTTGCATTAATGATATCTCCATTGTGGTTTTGGCCTATCTCAGCAATAATATATACGGGGTACTCATCTCCTACAGGTGTGCCGCAAAAATCAATCACAAGTCCGGATTGGCTATCTGTATGTTGATGCTTATTCACTACTTCGTCAATCCATGAATAAACTTTTGTGAGATTGCTTAAGTTGCCTTTGTCAATCCCTAATTGTAAAATCATTTCTTCAATCCTGTTCAAATCCTCAAAAGTATCAATAGTCAGATATTTGTCGAGATCATGTCTTAAGCCGGAGAAAACAGCAGGAAATGTTTCTACCTTGAAAGTATTTTTATTTTTTCTAAAAAAAGGAGTTACATGTTCCCTGTCAAATGAATTCAACGTATCACTTTTATATGCGTCTCTCAAAACTCTAACTTTAATAAATTCAGGAACTATATGAGATAAGCCTTCTATATGGGTATAATCATTATCATGATCGCGATGGACCTGGTACAGTTTGCCGGAAGCCTCTGTAAAATTCAGTGGATTATCAGCTGTAAATCTCACAATGGTATCATTTTCATTCATATCAAGACTGCTTTCGTAATACCGCTCCAAAACATCGGTAGCAGATCCCCTGAATAACTTGATATTATGGCTTTTGGAAACTAATTCTATTGGATTATCCTCCTGAAGACTAGTAGTGGCAACCATTACTTCATCAACAAAGGGCAGATTTTTTACCATAGAAATTACTCTTTCCAATAACGGAATACCAGCAACGTGCATTAAAGATTTCCCCCTTAACCGGGAACTCCCCATGCGTGCTTGTATAATAGCTCTATTCATTTTTACGAATATTGTTTGATGTTTATTTCAAAAATTGTTAGCCTCCCCTGGTAATTAAAATCATGTATAATGATTATTATGAAAAGATAGAATTTATTAATCATGCTATGAGTATCATTAACGGCTTTTACTTTGTATCGCATTGTCGTAAATATCAGACAACCGATTTTTAAAGGCTGCCAATCCGCATAGTCCAACAACCCTGTCCCTGATTCTTGATGGATCATATACTAATTCCCCATTAACAATTGCTTTAATTGCTTTACCTGCTGATTGGTAATCCCGGAGGTTTACAATCGAACCAATCTCTTTACTATTAATAATATCTTCAGTTCCCCCATGTTTTGTGGCAACTACATACAAGCCACTTGCCATTGCTTCCAGAACCGAAACAGGCAAGCCCTCAGCAATACTTGTTAATAAAAAAACATGGATATTTTTAACCCACACCGGTATTTGATCTCTTTCAAAATAATCTATCAAATTGACAAATGTTCCCAATTGATGTTCGGCAATAAAATCGCTAACCATCTTCCTTTCCTCTTCCTTTCCCCAGGTCATTAGACCAATGATGGTAGCTTCAAAATTTATTCCTTGATCTTTGAGCCATTTGAGAGTAAGCAGCAGCGTAAAATTATCTTTAAAAAAAGAAGCTGCTGTAATGGTTAATATCTGAAGTTTTTCATTGGGTTTATATGCCGGTTGTAACAGAAATTTATTTTCATCCACCAAATTCCAAACTACCTGCGGCCTTATTTTTATTCCATAGCTAAGAATTTGCCTGCTCTTATCATAGCTTACGGTTAAAACCCGCGACGCCAGCTCAAGAGATTTCTTTACAAGATTTCTTACAGAAGTTTCAAATGCCGGTAAAGAGAAAAAATTGTGTTCAGTAATTATATAAGGAATATTAAAATTCCCACTGTGCCAATTTGCAATTATTCCCGCAGGGTTTACAGTATGAGCATGGATAACATCCGGTTTCCAATTATCAGCAATAAATTCCTGCAATATATTTGAATGAACTTTTAATAAGATCTCATACCCTCTTTTCTTTAAATAATTGGGGGTTTTTTAGTAAAATAACGGTGGATTTTTATATAAATATTCATAACCGCAATCTATCTTAATATATTGAATGCTTTTAAATATTTATTTTTGACCTGTTATCCAAATCATTTTTTGCTCTCCCAAATTAAATTGTATAGAACTAACTTTAATCCCTTTTTTCTCAAGAAATTTAATAATTGACTTTGGAGATACAAAACAACCTGCCCGCCCCAATGATTATGTTTATATAACCTGGCAATAGTTATGGGCAATCCAAATATCTTTTTCCAATAAAAAATAATGGATTGATTTTCGAAATTATATGTTTTAAAACCAACTGATTTAAAATTGGCTGAATATTGATTAGGTGCTCTAAACTGAATTCTGATTAAACCTCCTTTGTTAAGAATCCGGGGTAATTTATTTAACGAAAAGTAAAAATCAGACAGAATTAATGCAATAATTTCTTTTGCGGAAGTAGGATCCCAAAAGAAAATAGAATATTCAATGCCAATGCTTTCAGCAGGCATGGTTCTAATTTCAAATAATTCTTAATTCCAAAATTTCCACCATGGCTTTTTCGTTTCATTATCCGTATATCCGTAGCCATATCCATATCCGTAACCATATTTATATCCGTAAGAATTCCCAAAGCTATATCCGGGAATTGTTTTTATTTTTATTCCATTAAATACGATATTCAGGTTCGGCAAAATCTTTTTCCTATTTATGTCTTCTATTAATTCGAGAAAGGAACTGTGGGTATAATTTTGTCTTACAATATATAAGGTAGCATCGGCTACTCCTGCGAGTATCTTGGCGTCAGTAACAGATCCCACCGGCGGTGAATCAATAATAATATAATCAAAATGTTGCTTTAAATAATCGAATAGATTTTTTAATCCATCGCTACTGATCAATTCAGATGGATTGGGAGGTATCGGCCCGGATGGGATTATACTCAGATTTGGAACTCCGGGATAGGGTTGTATGATTTCATTTTCTCTGTTAGAACCTACCAGATAAGAACTCAATCCTTTGTTACGGTTAATCCCCAATTCTTTACTGATCTTGGGTTTGCGGAGATCAAATTCCAATAAAATGACTTTGCTACCTGTAAGGCATAAGCTTATTGAAGTATTAATTGCTGCAAAACTTTTCCCTTCATTAGGGATTGAGGAAGTAATTAAAATTACCTTACTTTTTTCCTTTGAATTGAAGGTTATATAATTCAGGTTGGTTCTTAGTTCCCTGAATTCCTCAGCAATGAGGGTACGTTTTCCTTCTTCAACCACAATCGGGGAATTGGCTTTATTCGGCTGAAATGCAATTTCAGCAATTATAGGCACTTTAGTATGGCTTTCAATTTGTGCCCTGAATTTGAGTTTAGTACTTGAAAATTCTTTAATATAAATATATAATGACACTAATACAAGGGCTACCAGAATATACCAGATATAAATTTTTGCGGGCTCTGGTCTTACTATTCCTGCTGTTTCAGGCCTATCTAAAATGCGGTAATTTGCTACAATTCCCGCAGCACTTATTGCGGCCTCTTCCCTTCTTTGCAACAGGAAAGTATATATTCCGTTTTTAATCCCCTGCTGGCGGCTGATATCCAATAATTGCCTTTCTTTAACCGGCATTTTATTTAGAATACCGCTTAATTTATCATTATTGGATTGAAGTTGAAGCTTACTCACCTCTATTCCTGATTTTAAATTATTGATACTTGTCAGGATACTGGGTTTCAATTTATCTATTGTTTGTTGAAGTACTTCAATTTTAGGGTTTTTGCTTCCTGATATTTGTTTAATTCCCTGCAACTCAAATTCTGTCTGGTAAAGTTGATTCAGGAGGCTTACAAGTACCGGATCATCAATACCCAAAGTTGCCGGAACCTGGTTATCCGTATTGTTTCGGCGCTCTACATATTTTTCAATATTATTAAGTACATCTTTTTGCACTTCCAATTCATTGATCTTAGTATCTGTTTCCTGCAACTGACCGAGTAGAACAGTTCCCTGGGCACTTAGATCCACAATATCATTACTTGTCTTAAAATTCTGCATATCCTTTTCAATATTGCTCACATCACTCGAAATCAGTTTTAACCTGCCGTCCAAAAAATGCAACGTGTTTTCAGACATCCTGCTTTTATAATCTATAGAGGAAGAACCATACAGAGAAAGTAAGTTGTCCAGGATATTGACACCCCGGTCAGGTAATGCATCATTATACGTGAGTGCCAGGATGGAAGACTGTTTGGAAATGGGCTCGATGTTAAGATTCGATTGTAACTGATCTACTGTTGAAGCAATTGTTTTCACATTTACATACCAATCGGCTTTTATAAATTTCCCAATATTTTCACGGTTAATATGCCATTTGATCCTGCCTATATCACTTTGAATAAAAGTATCGCAAGGATACAATATACCGTCAAACTTTATTTTGTTTTCAACAATTTCTACATCACCCGATATCGGACTGGTTACAGAATCAGGTTGTTCTAATTCCAGACTAAAAGGCATATCCTTAAAATTTTGAAAGGATTTTATATATCCTTTATAGCCATATTGTACATTTAGTTGAAGGTTTTGGGTAAGTTTACCCAGGAGGTCTCTTGACCCCAATATTTCCATTTCTTTTTCCGTTTCAGTGGACATATTCCTTGTGTCTAATTGCACAATATCGACTAAGTTGGCAGTCTTCTGTTGCGAATCATCATTTACAATTACCCTGGCTTTTATCGCGTAGATCTTAGTGGCATACCTTAAGTAAATCCGGCTTGCCAGGAAACCTAACAAAATAAATAAAATGATCAAAGGCCAATAAGGAAGTATCCTGAATATCAGCCGCTGTAACTGCTGTTTCTGGTCTAACGAATCTTCCTGTATATTAAATTCTTTAGTGATATTCTGCATTCTTCAGTTTGGAATTATAGTTTGGAAAGAGTCAAAATGGCAAGTACAAGGCCGATAGCCGCTGCAGCTATACTTATATATTGAGGTGCACCTGCTCTTGTTAAAAATTTAGACTTTACAGGCTCTACATACACTACATCATTGGTTCTCAAATAATAATAAGGTGATTTAAAAATATCCCTTGATAGTAAGTTGATTCTTCCGAATTCCCTCTTACCATTTACTTCCCGTATTACCAATACATTATTGCGTTTACCAAAAATAGTTAAATCATTTGCCATCGCTATAGCTTCTAAAATAGTAGTACGTTCATTGGCCATTTGAAATTGCCCGGGGTGATTTACTTCCCCTAATACAGAGTAATTATAATTTAAAAATTTTACATTCACCACAGGATTTTTTGTATAATCTTTCAACTTATGTATAAGCGTATCTTGCAATTGTAACCTTGTCAATCCTTCTGCCTGTATCCGTCCAAGGAAAGGTAATTGTATTTTCCCATCTGCTTCTACCAGGTAACCAATACTATTTGAAGTTGCTCCACTAGTAGAAGCGCCGGGAATAACACCACTTCCAGAATTTAAAATAATGAGGTCATCGGGATTACTTCCGCCTATAGCAATGGATAGTAAATCATTTTTTTGTATGGGAGCTTCAAAATTAGTTCGTGCTTTATCTAATTCAGCTTTACTTGTATCACTAAGATTATTAAGTAGTACTATTTCTTTGGAAGACACGCAGGAAACCATATTGAATGAAATAAAAACAATTATGATCAGGCTTAAAATATTACGATACATATATTATAATGCGATAAAAGTTTGTAAATTTAGTACCTAAAAAG
>Ga0208589_1000105_pt1 | contig 39266 bp, 31 predicted proteins | sample NGESurshal092012_2_FD_184486 | JGI IMG/M metagenome (GOLD analysis project Ga0208589, IMG submission 184486) | Arctic peat soil microbial communities from Barrow, Alaska - NGEE Surface sample F53-2 shallow-092012 (SPAdes) | ecosystem: Environmental > Terrestrial > Soil > Wetlands > Peat ...
AAAAGAAGCGCCGGCAACACCGTCCTTATCCTCAGCCGCTCAGGTCGTTTGTGGACGCCATCGTGATCATCCGTTGAACGGTATTGCGGCTAAACGGGGAGATTTCCGCGAGATGTCGCGCGCGGCGGCGGCTCATAGACCCTCACCGCTGAGGATTTGTCCTAGTTGCGTGGTGACTTCGGCGATTTGATCTTCGTTCAATCTGGGGTTCAAGAGGTCGATGGATTCTTCGCGCCCCTTTAGGCGCACGGTCCAGGACTCCTGTTCGCCCGACAGGCGGGTGGCTTCGTAGATGAGCAGTCGTTTGCGCATCAGGATTAGACCGAGGACGAAACGGAAATTCAGTTTGGAACTTTCGTCGCCGGCGGAGCCGAGTCGCTCGAAAAGGTCGCAGAGGACGGCGTCATCGACGAAGATTTTTGGTTTGACGGCGGCCGCGGTGGGCATGGTGGTTTGCCAGTACGCGAGGATCGCGGCGCGATCGAAGCTTGTCCAGCATTCGCCGCTGAGATCAACGCGTTCGAGGCCCAGCGCGGTTTCGCGGACGGCGGCGGTGAATTTTTCGCCGGGGGCGATGTCGCGGCCGCAGGCGCTGCATTTGCCAAGCGGTCTTGCGAACGAGTAGCCCGTAGTGGGTGTTTGCGGGGTGGAGGGCGTTTGGGTTTGGGGGGGAGCTGCCGTGCTCATTTTTTTCTCCTTATTTTAGTTTGAAGTTTTTAAGAATAGTTTGAAGTTTTCAGTTTTCAGTTTTCAGCTAAATACGGGGGGATCAGTCTTGTCTTAGCTGAAAACTGAAAACTGAAAACTTCAAACTGCTTCAGACAAAAACCTTCAAAATCCTTTCAATTTCTGAATCATTTCGACGGCGTGTGCGAGCAGACGCCGATTGTTCTTTTCAATTTCACTTCGCTGAGCCTCGTCCGTCAACTCGGGGAGATTGATTTTTACGTTGTGCAAGGCGCAGCGGACGGTGGCCATCGCCAGATCAGCCGAGACCAGCAGGTCGGAAAGAAGGTATTTGTTGACCTTGTCTTGCAGGCGAACGCAGCGTTCGAGGACAGCCAGCGCGGCGGCGGCCAAGGCTCTTGGGACGCTCAGGCCGATCTGCAAAGCGGCGGCGTAGTCGGGGTCGTTGCGGGCTTTTTTGGCGGCGGTCATGGCTTCGTAGGCGGCCTGGTCCTCGACCATCAGCACGAGCATCAACTCGCGGGCGCGGGTGAGTTCAGCGAGGGCGGTTTCGAGTTCGGGTTGATGGGCGGCCAGGTCCTTTTTGCCAAGGCTGTAATTGACGGCCATTTCGGCCATGGCGGCACTGAGGGCGCCGACAAGGGCGCTCACGCTTCCGCCGCCGGGCGTGGGTTGCTTGGCGGCGGCCTGGCGTATGTAGTCTTCGATGGAAGTTTGTTCGTCGAGCATAGGGGCTCCGGGGGGTGGAATGCCACCCCCACCCTAGCCCTCCCCCGGAGTACCAGGGGAGGGGATCATTGGGGATGAGATGGGAATTCGTTTGGATTTTATCGCGGCGCGCCGGTGTCGAGTTGGATTCCTTTGGGGGTTAGATCGACCGTGGGGAAAGACTGGTATTCACGCTTGCCAGTGGGGACTTTTACGCTGTCGGGGTCGGAGGTGCAGATGGTGACGACGCAATCGCGCAGGCGGTCTCGGGCGTATTGACGAACCTGGTCGAGCGTGACGGCGCCGATGCGCTGGGCGAAATGGTCGTGGTAGTCGTCGCCCATGCCGAGGAGTTCGTCGAGGGAGACACGTTCGGCCTGGGCGTCGGGGGTTTCGTGCTGGAGTGCGTCGGAAGTGGTGATGAGGTCCTGGCTGCGGATGAACCAATCGGGCTGCATGTCGGCGTCGGAGCCTTGCAGGCGGGCCATGTTGAGCAGGATTTCATCGGTCACCTGCGTGACCTTGCTGGGATCGCAGGCGGCGTAGGCGAGCATGGCGCCGGGGAGCTTGATGGACTGGCCGGGGGAGTCGTAGGCGGCGGCTTCGTAACTGAGGCCGAGGCCGCGGAGAGTTTCAAAGATGTAGCCCGTTGGGTAGCTGAAGCCGGCGGCGAGGGTGTAGGCGCGGATGGCGGTGGATTCGCCCGGCTCGCCGATGAGGCTGTGTGAGTCGAAGCCGATGACCACGCTGGCGGGGCCTTGCTGCTGGGTCTTTTGGATTTCGACGCGCTTAACATTGACCCAGGCGCCGGTGTCGGTGGAAGAGGGCGCGGCCGCGATGGTGCGGCTGGGAGACGGGGAGATGGCGGGGAGTTTGTCGCCGCCGCCTAGAAGTGATTGGGCGAGTTCGTGAACTTTAGCGGGATCAACGTCGCCGAAGATGGCGAGCACGCGCGGGGCTTTGAGAACTTTATCGGCGTACCACTGCTTCATTTGGTCGACGGTGAACGTCTTTTGGTTTTGGGCGGTGCCGATGGGCATGAACTGATAGGGGGAGCCGAGGGGGCCGTAGAATTCTTTTTTGAAATAACGGAAGGCGCGGTTGTGCCATTCGGCGTCCTGGCCGGCGATTGCGGCTTGCAGTCGCTTTTTCATTTCGGCGACCTGGGCGTCGGGGAAGGTGGGGTGCTGCACGATGTCGGCGTAAACAGCCATGGCGGCGGGGAGATCATCTTTGGCGCAGTCCATCGACCAGGACCAGGTGTTGTTGCCGCTGGAGCAGGCAACGCCGGAGCCGATGGAATCGAAATATTCGGCGATCTGTTCTGCGGAGCGATTGCCGGCGCCGCGGGTGAGGCTGGCCATGGTGAGATAGCCGAGGCCGTTGGTTTTAGCGTCTTCGACGGTGACGCCGCCGAGACTGTACATGCGGACGGAGACCAGCGGCGTGGTGGTGAAGCGTTTGACGAGCAGGACAGAGCCGTTTTCAAGGACGGAGCGCTGAACCGCGGCGGGTTCGGCGGCGGCCTGGGCGGAGGTGGCGGATGAAGCGCCGCCGGAGTCCGGGGCGCGGATCAGGTCGACGGCTTTGGGGAGGCCTTCGGAGCCGACCGCTTCGCTGGGGAGCATGGCGGTGGTGATGAGGTGATTGGGGTCGAGATATTTTTTGGCGACGGCGAGCACATCCGCGGCGGTGATGGTGGAGAGGCGCTGAACGTAGTGGTCACTAAAATGGGGGTCGGCAGTGGAGAGGAAATCTTCGCCGAGGGAGGCGGCCACGTCCTGCGAGGTCTGTAATTGCTTGAGGCGGGACATCTTCATTTGCGTGCGGGCGCGGGCGAGGCGGGTTTCATCGACTCCGTGCTCGCGGACCTGCTGGACGAGGGCGAGGGTTGCGTCGATGGCGGGGCGCATCTGGGCGGGATCGGTCTGGAGGTCGATCATGAAGCTGCCGTTGGCATAATTGGGGGTCCAGTCTTCACAGCCAACGGAACTGGCGAGCTGTTTGTTGTCGCGGATTTCCTGGGTGAGGAGGGAGCTTTCGCCGCCGCCGAGGACAGTGGCAAGGAGATCGAGGGCATAGAGATCGGGATCATCGAGGCGGACGGAGGGGAAGGCGAGGTCGATGTGGGCCTGGCCGAGGTTGGCGAACGTGGCGACGAGCGTGCGCGGTGACAGGACCGGCGGTTCGGCGGCGATGTCGTGTGAGAAGACGCGGCCGGGTTTGGTGTCGGCGAGATTTTTGCGGACGGCGGCGAGCATTTGTTCGGGGTCGATGTCGCCGACGACGACGAAAATCATATTCAGGGGCTGATAGGCCTGCTGGTAATAGCTGTAGACATCGTCGCGGCTGAGGCCCTGGATGACTTCCTGGTAGCCGATGACCGGGACACGGAGCGGGCTGACGTGGTAGCGGTTGGTGAGGAAGAGATTCCAGAAGACCGAATCCGGCATGCCTTTGCCGCGTTCGAGTTCGCGCTGAACAACCTGATATTCGCGGCGGTATTCGGGGAAGGTGATTTTGGCGCCGAGCATCCAGCCGGTGACGAGATCAACGGCATCTTCCATGTGCGGCGTGGTGGTGTTGACGAAGTAGCAGGTCTGGTCTTCAGAGGTGAAGGCATTGGAGTCGTTGCCGATTTTCTGGAGCAGATTTTTATTTTCGGCTTCGGTACGGCGGTCGTTGGAGCCGCCGGCAACGAGGTGCTCGAGGAGATGGCTGAGGCCTCCACCGAGCCACTTACCTTCATAGATGCCGCCGGTCAGGCAGAATCCGCGGACGGCAACGACAGGGGAGGGAATGCGTTTGACGATGACGGTCGCTCCGTTGATGAGGATGGAGACGATTTCATCTTTTTCATTGACGAGGCGGGCGGATTCAGCGCCGTAGCCGACGGTGCCGGCTTTGGATTGCATCAACTCGCCGGCGGGGGCGGGCGGGGTGGATTGGGCGATCGAGGGGGGGGAGGCGATGAACAGCGCGGCGAGGAGAGCAATAATTGCGGTTAGGCGATGGAATGCAGATTGATTTGGGTGCATGGAATTATCATAGCGAAGGGGCGGGGAAGTTTCACGGGCTGGGTTGGGATGGTCGTGGTCATATTTTGTGGCATCAATGAACCCCCACCCCTGCCCTCCCCCGGAGTACCAGGGGAGGGGGAAAAGAGTGGCGACTCGACATGAGAATGTGGCCACTCTAATCGGGACTAGCGATGAAACAACGCGTTGTCTTTTGGAAACAATAATGCTATCAATCATGTAGAGATGGGTACTCAAACGCTAATCATCGGCGGCAAAAAGTTCGCGGTGATTCCCTATGACGATTACAGGCAACTCTTGAAGGGATCGCTCCCGGATGAATCCGGTTTGCCCCCCCTGCCGAAACAGCTACCGAGCGGCAACTATCCAGCGCACGTCTATATGCGGGCATCCATCGCGCGGGACATCATCAAGGGGCGACGGGCCGCGGGTCTGACGCAGGCGGAACTTGCTCGACGGGCGGGAATTCAACCGGCAGTGCTGAATCGTATTGAAAAAGCAAAAGTCGAAGCGGAGACGGCTACTGTTGATAAAATCATGAATGCTTTGAACGCCGCAAGTAAAAACGACCGGTGATGCGAACATCTCAATTCGCTTCTTCGTCCTGCTCGATTTCGTGCAGGTAGGTCAGGGCGCGTTCGAGTTCGCCCTTTAGGTGTCGCACGCTTAACAGGCTTTTTACCCTCGTTACCAACTCGAATTTATTGATCGGCTTGCTCACGAAATCGTCGGTGCCGCATTCGGTGGCTTGTTCGATGTCGCCTAGCTCGTTGAGGGCGGTGACCATCAGGATCTGAATGTCCTTGGTCTTGGGGTCGCTCTTGAGCTTTTTGCAGACCTGGAAGCCGCTCATGCGGGGCATCATGATGTCAAGCAGAATCAGGTCGGGGTTGTGCTGGGATACCTTCTCAAGGGCTTCGACGCCGTCGGCGGCGGTGACGATCTTCACGGGGAGGCTTTCAAGGAAAGCCTGGAGAAGCTCGACGTTTTGGGGGTTGTCGTCGACGATTAAGACCGTGCTCTGCGGCAAGGCGTTGGTTGATTCGGGGTTTGTACCCGGATTAATTTCGGTCATGGCCATACTCCGTAAACCTCGATTCACAGTCCGTCGATCTTGGGAAACTTCGCGTGGCGTCGAAGACGCGCCGCCCAGTTCGACTTCACTCATCTCGGGCAAGCGCGGCCGCTCACCGGGGGTTGGGAAGCGGGACCGCGTTCCCTCATTCTACTCTCGACTGAGGGCGGCCTCCAGATCGTGGCCGGTTAGACGGTAACGGGCAATTTCCTGGCCGTCCACAAGGACCACCGGGATGGCTTGGGAGTATTTTTCAAATTCGCCGGAATCGTCGAGGATATTGCGGACGATCAGGCGAAAACGGCGGCGGCGCGCGACGTCGGAAATCACCCGGGCGACCTGCTCGCAGAGGTGACAGTCGGGCTTGGTGTAGAGGGTGACGAGTTTCATTTCACAAAAGTTTTCAGTTTTCAGTTTTCAGCTAAGACCGGCCGGCCGGAGTTTTCCTTTCATTCGCTGTATTCGCACCAGGTTTTGGGGGTTTCCCAGACGGTTACGGCGGCGAGGGTTGTGCCGGCTGTTTTTAGCATCGGGTTCAGAAGGTGATAAATGGCTTTGGCGATGTTCTCCACGGTGGGGTTCACCTCTTTGAATTCATCGGTTTCAAGGTTGAGGAACTTGTGGTCGAAGCGGTCGATTACGCCGCGGAGGACGACCTCTTCCAGTTGGGTTATCGGAAACAGGCGGCCCGAGGAGTCGGGGGGGCCTTTGATGGTGACTTCCAATTCGTAGTTGTGGCCGTGGCCGAGGGGATTGTTGCATTTGCCGAAGAGGGCGGCGTTCTCGGCGTCGGAAAGCTTCGGGTTGTGCAGCCGGTGGGCGGCGGAGAATTCAAACTTGTGGCTGAATCGGACCATGGGATGCTCCGTTGCTTGAATTGAAAGACAGGTGAAAGGACTCAATGCGATCGCCAGACGCTCCAAATTCGGCCAGGATTTTTGCAGGGATTGGAAAACTTCCGTGGCCATGGCGCCAAGGGCGGCGGGATTTTTTTGGGCGAATTCTCGCAGCAGCGGCAGGCCATCGCGGCGGACCAGCTCGTCGATCTGCTTGATGTTGATGAGATAGCCGCTTTCCGTGTCGATCTGGCCGGCGAGGGTGACGTCTATAGCCAGAAACGGGCTTAGGGAAGTGAGCGCGGGGAAGCCGGCGTGGCCGTTTCGCACCGGGTTGTCGTGTGGGCCGGCGGTACAGGGCTGCGGATTATCAATGGCCAGGCGGACCTGGCGGGTGAGGCGGAACATAGCCGGGGATTATAGCGGATGGAATGGGGGATTCATTTCGGCGGAGGTGAGAGGCAGAGAAGAGGTTTAGCCACAGATTAAAATCAGATGCACACAGATGAGAATTTGAAATTTGAGATTTGAAATTCATCTGTATTTTCACCTGATTTATATCTATAGCTAATTTCCTCTCCGCGTCCTCCGCGTCTCTAGCGCAGCGGGCGGTTCAATCGAAATTTATTTCAGGTCGGCGTATTTCAGCAGCCGGATGCGGATTAGTTCGCGGGCGTTTTTGATCGTGCCGCTGATGGGGGAATAGCGGCTGTCGCCGTCGTCACGCCAGACTACGCCGACTTCCTTGATTTTGTATTTTAGCAATCGCGCCAGGCGGAGGATTTCCACGTCGAACATGTAGCCGTCGATTTTTTGCAGGGAGAAGATTTTTCGGGCGGCTGACCTCGTCATGAATTTGAAGCCGCATTGCGTGTCCTTGATGTCGGACAATCCCAGGAGCGTGCCCATGACGGCGTGGAAAGCGGCCGAGCCGGCGCGGCGGAAAAGCGGCTGGGGGACTTCAATGCGCGATTCGCCGACTTTTCTGGAGCCTATGGCCATGTCGAAACCCTCGCCGAAAGCCGGGAGAAGTTTGACGATTTCTTCGATGGGGGTTTTGTAGTCGGCGTCGATGAAGCCGATGAGTTCGTGTTTGGCTTTCAGGATGCCGTCGCGGACGCCCTTGCCTTTTCCGAGTCGCTGGGCAGAGCCGATGATGCTCAATCGCGATTCATTTGGATCCCAATTGCGGGCAGCTTCGCGGGTGCCGTCCGTGCCGTCGGCGGAGACGATGATTTCCCAGTCGTAGGATTGTTTGCCGAGGTAGTCGCGCATCGAAGTGAGCGTGGCGGCGATGCGGTTCACCTCGTTGTAGGCGGGAACGATAATGCTTAGGGAAGGCATGGAATCAAGCAAGAGGTGGAGGACACAGGACTGGCGACTGAGAGGTAAAAAGCCAAGCCCCCACCCTGCCCTCCCCCGAAGTACCGGGGGAGGGGAAGAGGGAGCAGATTCGTTAGAGTTCGGGGTTGCGCGGGAACTTTTGGAACGGGAGATTGACGCCATCGACGCCGACAGCACGGAGGCGTTTGAGAATGCGGTTGATGATGGTGTCGGTTGGGTTCAGTCCGATATGGTCGGGATTTCCGACGACGACATCGGGGTCGGCGAACAGGGTATTCAGGCTGAAGGGAGCCGCAGGATTGTTGATCGGCGGGAAGGTGAAGCCGATGCTGCGAAGCTCCTTGATCTTGGCGGTCAGGAAGGAAACGATCTGGCCGGAGGAGAGGTGATCGTCCTGGATCTGCGCGGGCGCGGTGAAGCCGACGGAGCCGGCAAAGGAAATGAGATCGTCCTGGTCAACGCCGTCGCCGCTGATGCCGATGGCGCCGACGAGGTGTCCATTCTTATAAAGCGGGGCGCCGCCAGGGAAGATGGTGATGCCGTCGCCGAGGGGATTGGGGATGCTGGTGGTCACGCCGTTGACAATCTCAAAGGGCATGAACTCGGCCTGATTCTGCGGGAGAGCGAGGGATTCCTGAAGCTGATAGAGCGGGCCGGTGACGCCGTTTTCGATGGCCGGGGGGAGCGTGCTGTCGGAGAGGAAGCCGATGGCGCGGGCACTGAAGGCGTGGGTGTCGTCGCTGAAGTAGGCGCTGGTGCGGGCTTTTTGGACGGCGACATCGAAGCTGAAATTGGTGGCGTCGGGAGTGGCGACGACGGTGAGGATATCGCCTTGCAGATCGGTGACGGCGACGTGGACCTCGGCGGGGACATCGCTGGGGACGCGAATGGCGCCGCGAATGCTGAGGGCTTCGGTCAGGGCCTGGCTGACGATTTGAAGAACGTTTCTGCGGGTGAGGAAATCACCTTCGGCGGCCTTGCCGGGAATAATGCCGAAGCCGCTGTGCGTCCAACCGGTGACGGCGCCGCTGCTGTTGAGAATGGGGGCGAAACCGCCGTTGGCTACGAACGTGTCGGCGGCGTTGACGCCCGCTCCACCGGCGGCGGGGTTATTGTTTTTCAGCACGCCAGTGATGATGGTTCCGTTGGTGAGCGGAATGGGCGTCGTGGGATAAATGCTGGCGGGCGTGTCGATGGGGCCGGCGACGTTGGCGCCGATGGGCATGTACATGAAATAAGTTCGGGCGGGCAGATCAGCGAGTGGAACGCCGTGATCGGTGAGACCGGGCACATTTGATGGCGGAGCGCCGGTGGCGGCGCCTTCGGCGGTGTAGGGGAAGCGAAGGCCGTTGACGAAAATATTGGTGGCCTGGATGGCTTCGGGAGCGGTGAAGCCCTGTGAACCGGCGAGGGCCACGGCTTCGTCGAAATCGTATTCATCGGAGCCGGCATAAAAGGCGCCGGTGGGATCGCTTCGGTAAGCGGGCGTTTGATCAGCGAAGGGAACGCCGGGAGTAAATTTGGGGACGAGGTCTTGTCGGGCGGCCACATCGGAGCCGTCGCCGGAGACGCCGATACCGCCGACAGGGACTCCATTAAGGAAGAGCGGCACGCCGCCGATGGTGCCGCTGAGGCCGGCGGCGAGGCCTGTATCAATGGCGGGGGGCAGGGCGTCTGACCCGGCAGCGCCGGAGAATTCGACGCCGAGGAGCGGGCCGGCCTCGGTGTTCTTAATCGGCTGGGGGAAATCATTTTGGACGATGAAGCGAGCGGTGCGCGTGGTGAAGGCGTCCTGCGTGCTTTCGAAGAACGCGGCGGTTCGCGCCTCGGCGGTGGCGTTGATGAGTGCGTACTTGGCCGAGGTGTTTTGGCCGAGAGCACCGGAAAGAACGCCCTGCTTATTGACGCGCACAAGCGCGGCGGCGTCGGTGGGCAACGCGGTTTGATCCGCCGTTGGCGGCGCCTGGCCGTAGACGGCGAGCACGTTGCCGTTGATGTCGCAAACCACGATCGTCTGTGAAGGCAGCGATACAGCGGCGGCCTGACTGATGATCTGCGAGACTTCAGCGGAGGTCAGGCCGCTGAGGAGGCACCGGGGTTCGAGTGATTCGATTTGCCAAGGATTTGTCATAGATATGCCCTGTAACCACGCGTCCGCTGACCGCGCGGTCTCCTTTAATTCGATGCGGAAACATATCCGAGAGCCGTCTATTCTGTAAAGGCGTTTTCTTGAAATGGGAAGTTTTTTTTGACCGGGTAAAAAAACAAAATGAAAAAAGGAGAAAATTGGTGGCGAATGCAATTGAAATTGGAAAAGGGTTCGTTATGCTCTGCCCCCAACGCCGGGCGGCTTGGGCCGTCCGCACATCATGGGAGATTGCCGCGGTGTGCATACATCCGAAAAAGTTGCGTCGTTTTGGAATCGGCCCCGTTGGATTAGGTCTGGGCTTTATTTTTTCCGTTGGCCTGACCGTAGCGAAAGCCGACACGGCTACCACTGAGCCGTCGTCTACGGCTCCCTCGACCGGAGGGGCGTCTACACGCCCGACGGTTGCGGATCAATTCAAGCCCCTGGGAGTGCGCAGCATCATCCCCGGGCAGAACGGCGCGGGGATCAATGCGCCGCCTACCAACGCAGACCAAAATAATTTTTATCCCGTGCCTGATCGTTGGCGCATTGGTTTTCCGGGCGATTACGTCCAGAACACGCGCAACGACACGGTATTCGACCCTTACGGGCAGAACGTGCTCAAGGGCGACTATCCATTCCTTGATCAGGACAAGTTCATCATTCTCACCGCAACGAGCGATACGCTGTACGAAGCGCACAAATTGCCCAGCGCCAGCGGGATCAGCACGGCCCGGCCGGGAAGCGACACATTTTTCGGGAATGGGAACCAGCAGATTCTGAGGCAGGACTTTGTGGAGTCCGTGGACATTTTCAAAGGCGACGCCGAATACCGGCCGCGCGATTTGGAATTCAAGGAGACGGGCGTATTTGAGTTTAATTATGTGGACGTGTCGGAGCAGGGCCAGATTAATCCTGACGTGCGCGACCATGAAGACCGCGATGCGAGCTTCTTCGGGTTCCAGGAATTGTTCGTGGAATACAAGATCGCGGATACGTCGCCGAATTTTGACATCATGTCCGTGCGGGTTGGCATTCAGGGATTCAATAACGATTTCCGCGGGTTCCTGTTTGATGACAATGAGCCGGGCATTCGATTGTTCGGCAATCTGGCCAGCAATAAGATTCAGTACAATCTGGCGGCGTTCTATACGCTGGAAAAGGACACGAACACCGGCCTGAACACCTTCAACGACCGCAATCAGGGCGTGCTGGTGGCGAATGTGTTCCACCAGGATTTCATCTTCCCGGGCTTGACCGAAGAGTTGAGCGCGGTGACGGATTTTGACAATCCGCAGACGAAGTATGATCGCAACGGCAATATCGCGCGCCCGGAGCCGGTGGGCACGGTGGCGGAGAAAGCCGTTCGGGCCTACTACCTGGGCTGGGGTGGCGACGGCCACATCGGACGTTTCAATATCAGCCACCAGTTTTACCAGGTCTTGGGCGAGGAGAGCTTTAACAATCTCGCCGGCCGGCAGACCCAAATTGACGCGCAGCTCGGTGCGATTGAGATTTCATACGATCAGGATTACGCCCGCTATCATGCGTCGTTCACCTATGTGAGCGGCGACCACAACACAATTGATAACAAGGCGACGGGTTTTGACTCGATCTTCGACAACTCCAATTTCCTGGGCGGCGCCCTGGACCTTTGGACACGCGAGTCGATCTCGCTGCTCAATACGAAGGTGAACCTGGTCAACCGCAACAGCTTTTATCCCGATCTGCGAACCAGCAAGGAAGAAGGCCAGGCGAATTTCGTGAATCCGGGATTGCTCGCCTACAGCACAGGCGTTGATTACGACCTGACGCCGACGATCAAGCTGATCGGCGACGCGACGTATCTGCAATTCGACAGCACCGACACGATCAAGGTGGCCGAGCATGACGACCGGCTGGTGGATCGGGACATCGGGATCGACTATTCGGCGGGCGTGCAATATCGGCCGCTGCTGAATAACAATATCATCATCAATGCCGGTGCGACGTTCCTTACGCCGTTCGCGGAATTCAAAAAGGTTTACCAGTCGGATACGTTGTATGCGACGTTCGTTTCGCTGACGTTTACTTACTAAGTTTTCAAATTTACTGGCTGGGCAGGTGCCATGTCTGACAAACAGCGGAAAATGCGCTTAGCGTGGTTTGCGTTTTTATCGGTCGGAGCGTTTGTGCTGGCGGTAAGCTGCCAGTCGAGCCGCCCGGTGGCTACCTTTGATAAATCGCCGGCGGTGGTGGCCGAGCGGGAGACGGGATCGATCGGTCAGCGCTTGCGCGCGCCTGATCATAATGATTCCACGTCCGCGAATTTCGTGAAATACGACGATTACCTGGTCTTCGCCAAGAGCTTTGGATTTAATTTCGCCGCGGCGGGTCGTCCGACGGATGCGGCGGGCAAAGCCCGTGCGGCAGCCACAATAAATGACGATTCGACGACCTGCGTCCGCTGCCATGGAACCATGGCCGATGGATTTGTCGGGACCGACGGAAAGAAGAAGGCCAACGCGTATCACAATATGCACGATCCGTCGAAACTGGCGGATGTGCTGATTTCGTGCGTCGATTGCCACGGCGGCAACGGCCACGAGGGGATCAAGGAAAAGGCTCACGTTCAGCCGAATGCAGCGACCCGGGCGATGTGGGAAGACCCGAAAGACCCGAGCCGGTTGACCAGCAAACCGAAGCTGCCGGTGGACAATATCATGCAGGAGAATCCTGACTTTGTGCGGTTTGTGAACCCGGGCGACCTGCGGGCGTCGTGGGTTTCGTGCTATGCCTGTCATGCCGATGCGGTGGAGAATAACTCAACGAGCATCATGACTGGCGGCTCGCTGCTGTGGGAAGCGGCTCTATATAACAACGGCTCGATCAACGTTAAGAACGCGATTTGGGGCGAGTATTACACGACGGATGGCACGCCGGCCCGGGTGGTGATGCCTGATCCGCCGTCGGTGGATCAGACGAAGTTCAAGGGATGGCTGCCGTCGTTAGGCCCCCTGCCGCGATGGGAAGCCAGCCAATCGGGTAATGTTTTGCGTGTATTCGAGCGCGGCGGCGAGTTGCGGCCGGTGATTGGGATTCCGGAACTGGATGAGCAAGGCGGCAAGCCCGATGTGAAGCTCTCGATTCGCGGCTTGGGTACGCAGGTTCGCACTGATCCGGTGAATATCGGTTTGCAGAAGACGCGGTTGCTTGATCCGACGTTGAATTTCCCCGGAACCAATGATCACCCCGGCGATTATCGCGGTAGCGGATGCACGGCCTGCCATGTGGTTTACGCCAATGATCGCAGCCCGGTGCATAGCGGCGTTTGGAGCCAGTATGGCAACCGCGGTCAGACGGCCAGCACAGACTTCGCGCTGGTGAATCAAAAGGGTGAGAGCGGTCACCCGATTCTGCACTACTTCGTGCAGCAGATGCCGGTGAGCACCTGCATTGTCTGCCATATCCATCCGGGCACCAACGTGCTGAATGAGTACACCGGCTATATGTGGTGGGATAACGAAACCGATGGCAAGGCGATGTATCCGAAGGATCAGCGAAGCCTTAATGCCTATGACGAAGATGTCGCCTTCAAGCACAATCCCGAAGCCTCTTCGGCACGCGGACTGTGGGGCGATTTATCGCAGTTCGCGGCAACGCCGGAGCAGAAGGAAAAGTTTGCCCACGAGCAGGATCAGTTCGGCAAGCCGGCGGCGGCGGACTTCCTCGAGACGCTCTACGACATGAACGACAACGTGGACCTGAAGCACACACGCTTCGCGGATTTCCATGGCCATGGCTGGGTCTTCCGGGCGGTCTATAAAAAGGATCGGCACGGCAATCTCCTCGATGCGGACGGCAAAATCATCACCGACGTATCGCGCGATGATCTGAACAACGCCGCGGAATATCGCCAGGAGATCGACAAGAGCGGCAAGACCACGAATCCGTATCCGGCCGGCAAGCCGGTGCATCTCAAGGACATTCACCTCGAAGCGGGGATGCAGTGCGCGGATTGTCACTTTGAATCAGACAGCCACGGCAACGGGCATCTTTACGGCGCGACGCGCGATGCCATCACCGAGGATTGCGTGGATTGCCACGGCACGGTGGACAAGCCGGCGAGCCTGCTACGATATCTGTCGGAAGACGGCGGGGCTGATGCGATCACGCAATCGCAATCAACTCTGACCAGCCGGCAGAAGGCATACGATACAGCCAAGAAGGCGCTGGACACCGCGACCGCGGCGAAGGCGCCGGCGGCCACCATCACCACCCGCACCCGCGCGGTGACGACGGCCCAGCGCAACCTTGATCGGGCCAAGGCTGATTTCGAGCGCATTAACGGCGAGTATCAGACCATCTGGACGGGCACCGGCGCTTCGGGCACGCCCAATTCATGGGACTTGAAGCACTTTGAAGTGGACGGCGGCAACCTTTATCAGATCAACTCTGCCTGGCAGGCTGATCCGAAGAAGGCCGATGAACTGAAGATTCCCCGTCGCTGGTTGCTGACGCAGACGGTGGATACGGTCAACAAGGCGAGCCTCTGGAGCAAAGGCACGGGAGCCAGGGCGTATCTGACCAGCGACGGCAAGCAGACCACGCATCTGGATCGAGCCAGCTATGCACACACGGTGCGGCGCGATCAGACATGGGGCGAGGCTCCAAATCCGGCCGACACGAAGGTTCCCGATGCGCAGCGCCTGGCGCATGAGAACGGCAATGTGTCGTGCTATGCGTGCCATACCTCGTGGAACACCAGTTGCTTCGGCTGTCATCTGCCGCAGAAGGCGGACCAGAAGAAGCCCATGCTGCACTACGAAGGCACGGAGACACGTAACTACACCAATTACAACTACGAGACCCTGCGTGACGACATGTACATGCTGGGCCGGGATTCCACGACGCGCGGCAATAAGATTGTGCCGGTGCGTTCGGCGTGCGCGGTGATGGTATCAAGCCAGGACGCGCTGCGACGTTGGATTTATACCCAGCAGCAGACGGTTTCGGCGGAAGGTTTTGCCGGCACGGCGTTCAGCCCCTACTACCCGCACACGGTGCGGGCAACCGAAACGCGCGAGTGCTCGGATTGCCACATGCACAAGGACGAGAACGGGCATGTGGATAACAACGCGGTCATGGCCCAGTTGATGATGCAGGGCGTGAATGCCTACAACTTCATCGGGCGCTACTGCTGGGTGGGAGCCGGAGAGGAAGGCTTGCAAGCCATCGCCGTCACCGAGCGGGATGAGCCGCAGGCGGTGTTTGGATCACGCCTGCAGGAAGAGGCGTATCCGACTGATTATGCCCAGCATGTGAAGAATGGATTGAACCTGACGGAAGCGTATGAGCATCCGGGCGAAGTGGTGGATGTGCAGCAGCGCGGCGAGTATTGCTACGCGGCGTGCGGCAGCCACGGGTTCATCGCGTTCGACATCGCCAACATCGACGACAAGGATTTCTCCGAGCGTATTTCACTGGCTCCGGTGTCGCCGCTGGGTCAGCGGTTCTATATTCCAAGCAAGGACGCGACGAGCATCTGCTCGCCGAGCACGCTGGCCTTGAATCCGGCCAAGCAACAACATGCGGTCAACGAGGAACAGCCGGTCAGCTTGTTCTATGCCTTCCTGTATCTGACGGACGCCAAGGAAGGGCTGATTGTCATCGGCAATCCGCTGGACAGCCCGAATGGGCCGGGCGTTTCGACGCTGCTGGACGGCAACCCGCAAAATAACTTCCTGGAGCGCGCGGTGACGTATAACCCCGATGATTTGCTCAAGGGAGCGCGTCATTGCGACATGTACGGAACCTATGCGTGGATCAGTTGCGATGCGGGCATCGTGGTCTTGGACCTGAAAGACCCGCTTCATCCGAAGCATGTGACAACCCTGACCGACACGCATGGGCCGCGTAAGGCGCAGTTCCAGTTCCGGTACGCCTTCGTGGCCGACGCGGACGGGGTCAAGGTTTACGATGTAACCAATCCCCAAGCTCCGCAGCGCATCGCGGGGGCGGATGTTGCCATCGCGGATGCACGCGACATTTACCTGAGCCGCACGTTTGCCTATGTGGCGGCGGGCAAGCAGGGCCTGGTGATTTTGGATGTAGAGAAGCCCGAGGCTCCGAAGATCGACCAGATTTATTCGCGTGATGACGCCACCGGCACAGTGCTGGATGACGTGACGGCGGTGAAACTGGGCATGACCAATGCGTCGATGTATGCGTATGTGGCGGACGGCAAGAACGGTCTGCGAGTGTTGCAGATCACCAGTTCGGATGATCGGGATTTGGATCCCGGCCATTCAAGCTGGCAGTTCCTTGGGTTCAGCCCGCATCCGCATCCAAGGCTGATCGCCCAGTACAAGACACCGGGTCCGGCGGTTGCCATCAGCAAGGGACTTGACCGCGACCGCGCGGTGGATGAGTCCGGTAACCAGTTGTCGGTGTTTGGTCGCCGCGGTTCCAGGCCGATGAATCTGGAAGAGCAGCGGCGGATGTACATCAAGGACGGTCAGCCGTTCTATGTGGACGACACGCCGTCATCGGATAGCCGCAAGTTCCAACCGGATACCGGGCGGTTCTCGGCCCCGTATGAATACAAGAAGTAAGGGTCCGAAAAAAGCGTCAGGCTTGTGCTGATGCTTAAGAAAATGAGAGAAGCCCAGGGTGAAAGCCCTGGGCTTTTTTCTGTATCGTGGCTTGAGGCGGGCGCAGAAGTTGCGCCAGGACAGTCGCATATGAGGATAAATCCACGTTCTTATCCCCTCCCCTGCTACTCCGGGGGAGGGTAAGGGTGGGGGTTGAGGACCATTCAGCGCCCTATGCGATTGCCCTGAAGTTGCGCCGGGTTTGGCATTGGGGAGGTTGACGGAGATGAAGGTTATTAGTGAGTTGGAATGAATTTGTGGCATTTCATGTGGATTAAGGGGCAGCGCTGGACGATTTCAAGAATTACAGGGAGGACGTAGTAATGCGCGGAGGCGCATGGTCCGTGAGATGGATGGAACTTTGAGAGGGTGACTGCGTAAGTACATAAGAGAGTATGAACGATTGAAAGAACGAGGGCTTGAGCATTTGCTCACATCGAACTAGGCTTGCCGGCCCATTTTACTTGTGGAGTTTTGATCATGCCGCGATTTTTTGCAGCGAGTGCGACGGTTTTAATTCTCAGCCGACTGGTTGTTGCCGCCCCGATGCTGGGGAGTGCCGCAACGAGTCAGCCGACATCGGCGCCGGCGATCTTAATCGCGCCGGAGCCGGAGACTTACCTGGCCAACGCGCGTTACTCGGATTATTCGCAGGTTGCGCAGGCGTTTTTGGCGCAGCAGCATGATTCGCCGGCGGCGCCGCGCGTGGCGCTGGACCTGCTGACGACGGCAACGGTGTATAACGACGCGGCATCGGCGCAGAAAATGGCCAAGCTGCTGCTGGAGGATTATCCGACTAGCGTGCAGACGCGGTACATGGTGTCGCAGATGAGCGACGCACAGCAGTTCACGGGGATCATGGGATCCATCGCGGACGATCATTTTAATTCAATGACCCCTGAATTCGCGATTCAGTATGATCAGAGCCTGCGGCTGGGCGTGGCGAAATTCGGGGCCGCGGCGGTCGGGACGGGGCCGAGCCTGGTTCGAACCGCCCTGCTCACCCGCATCGCCGGCGACGGGCAGGTCATGGGGGCAATCGTACAAATGCTGAATTCGGCGACCGGACCCCAGGCCGATCAGTGGCGGCAGATTCTTTTGCTCGTGGCGGATGACAGCAAGCCCGCCATGGAACGGCTGGCGAAAATTCATGCGCTCAGTGACCGGTCGGCGGCGGTTCCGTTTGAGCGATACATGCTCGACCAGCTCAAGCCGGAGGATCGGCAATCGACCGATGCGATGAAGATCGAGGCGGATGATCTGCTGGATTCCAACCGGCTGGCTGACGCCCTGCCCCTGCTGGGAAAACTAACCGCTTCGGGCAAGGGTGACGCGCGGACCTGGTTCTGGCATGGATGGGCGGCGGCGAGCACGGGCGATGTTTCGACGGCCCAGTCGGATTTTGCGCAGATGAAAAAGAGCTACGCGGCCGATCCGTGGACAAAGCTGGCGGGGGAATTGTCGCCGGCCCTAAACGATCTGGACGCGAACCTGAACCGCAATGTGGAGACCGCGCTGGCGATTTCGCGGCGCGTTTCGCCGGGGATTGATCTGCTGGAAGGAAGCGCGGAGGTAACGCGTTCCGATGGGCACAAGATCGGCATATCCCTGGATTTCGAAAGCGGCAAGCTGCTGGAATTAATGGTGAAGGACGGGGCGGACGTGGACATGGCCTATAAGGCCGCGTACTCGGAACCGGCGGCCAAGGATGTGAAGAATGACGGAACCATCAAGCCGATGACGGCGGACGCCTCGCTGTACCTCAAGAGCGGCAAGGAAATCAATCACTTCACGGCGCCCGCGATTCTGCCGATCCCGCAGATCGGTCTGGCGCCGGCGGGGAATGATTTTGTGATGCTGACGAACATCCGGTTCAGCTACAACATGGACGATCTTCGCACCGCGTTGTCGGGATTGCTGGCGAGCGATTACCTGGCGACGCGCGAAGGGCTGAAGGATTATCTGCACAGCCTGTCGCATCGCGGCGCGTTCCCGCTGCCGCCGCGGGCGGGCGCCAACGGGGCGACGGTGTATGAGTGGGTATCGCCGGCGGTTTCGCAGCCGACCGCGACGCGGGCGGTGTTCACGGTGACGGGCGACAACGCGATTTCGTCGGTGCAGGCGGGATCATTCAATCTGACAAGCCTGAAATATGGAGCGGCCGGGGCGTTCAAGCTGAATGTGCCGCCACTGCCGAACCTGCCGGTAACGGAGCGCGGACAGATGGGGAATGGATTCGTGCAGCCGTTGCTGCAGGCGTTCGTGAGCTTTTTCAGCCCCCCGCCGCCGGCAACGCAGCCCGCGACGCAGCCGGCGAAATAAAGAGAAGATTTTTTAGCCACAGATGGACACAGATACACACAGATAAGACCCTCACCCCGGCCCTCTCCCGGCGTACCGGGAGAGGGGGAAATGCGGATTTGAGATTTGAAATTTCAGAATTTGAGATTTGAAATTTCAGAATTTGAGATTTGAGATTTGAGATTTGAAATTTCAGAATTTGAGATTTGAGATTTGAGATTTGAGATTTTGGAATTTGAAATCTGAATTACCTGTGTGCATCTGTGTGCATCTGTGTGCATCTGTGTTCATCTGTGGCTAAATCTCTTCCTCTTATCCGCATTTTTATCTGATTGATATCTGTGGCTAATTCTCCTTGGTTTTAGCCCGTTCATTCAGCACCGCGACGGAAGCGCTCATGCCGAGGCGGTCGGCGCCGGCTTCGAGCATGGCCATGGCGGTTTTCAGATCGCGGATTCCGCCGGCGGCTTTGATCTTTATTCCTTCACTGTACTTTTTCATCAGGCGCACCGCTTCAACCGTGGCGCCGCCGGCGGGGTGGTAGCCGGTGCTGGTTTTGATGAAGTCGCAGCCGCTTTCGCGGACCGCCCGGCAGGCGGCGGCGATACATTCCTCAGCGCGGGGCGGCGGCAATTGCATCAGCAGGGCTGATTCAACAATCACCTTCACAACCAATTCGGGATTGGCCGCGCGGGCGGCTCTTACGAATTCGAGCAAATCCGATTTAATTGCGTCCAGATCGGCGGCGAGAAGCGCCGGGAGATGCGCGACTACATCAATCTCATCAGCGCCGTCCTTGGCGCTGCTGACGGCTTCAATGGCTTTAATGGTGGACTTGCTCGTGCCGTGCGGAAAGCCGGCGACGGTGCAGGTCAGGACGCCGGTTCCTTCGAGTGATTTACGCGCGAGCGTAACCCAGCGCGGGGAGAGGCAGACCGAGGCGAAGCGGTGAGCTTGGGCCTCGGTGAGGATGCGCTGGATTTCTTCGCGCGTGGCTTCGGGTTTTAGGAGGGTATGATCGATTTTGGAGGCGAGTTCAAGCGAAGTCATGGTCACAGGTTCCTTGGTTTACTCAAATTCATAATCGCGCCAATGTTCCCGCGCGAGGCCACAATAATTGATTGATTATTGCCAAAACACGAACTTGCACACCTCGAAAAATATGGCAATAAACTGACATTAACGCGAATTCCATAAAGCGATACTCGAAATGGACTTACGGAACATCTACCGCCTTTTTGCACCCGTTCGCCCCCTCAAAAAGTGTGCAAATTTGGGAAAGTTTGTGCACTTTGGGAACCCCAAAAACCCTCTTTCGGTCAGATGATTCGATCCATCAACGACTGCCGCGCCCCGAAGCGTTTGAGATTGGCCAGGAAATGCCGCACGGCGCGGTGGAATTCGTCATTTGCCCCGCCCGCCGAATGCGGCGTGATCACACAATTCGGAGTCGTCCAGAGGGGATCGGTTGGCGGGAGAGGCTCGGGGACGGTCACATCCAAAAATGCGGCGGCCATGCGGTTCTCAGTCAGGGCGGCTCTGAGTGCGGCCTGGTCTACCGTGGCGCCGCGGCCGATGTTGTAAAAGATTGAGCCGGGTTTGAAGCGGGCGAGGCGCGGCGCGTTGAAGAAGTTTTCGGTGCCGGCCGAGGCGGGGAGGATGTTGACGACATGGTCGGCGGTGGGGAGCAGTTCATCCAATTCGGTAATCGGGCGAGTGGGGATTGGCTCGTCGCCGCGCGGGCAGCGGCGCAGGGCGATGAGGTTCATTTTCAGCGGGGCGAGGAGTTCGGCGAGACGCTGGCCGATCTGGCCGAAGCCGACGATCAGGAGCGTCTGGCCCGTAAGGAGAAACGAGGAGCTGCGCATGGGCAGGACGATCCAGCTTTTTTTGGTTTGCTGGTCGATGAGGGCGTTGGGCAATTGTCGGGCGGCGGCGAGAATAAACGCGAGCGCATGCTGGGCGCAGGGTTCGGCGAAGACTGCCGAACTGTTACTGAGCATGGCCCCGCGCTGTTTCAGGGCATCGCGCAAATCCTGGCGGTCGTAGCGGGCGTAGCCGGCGCTGCTGAGGTGAACCCAGCGCAGGTTTTTCAACTCCATAACCTGGCCGGCATCGGGCTGGCCGAAGGCAATGTCGGCTTCAGCCAGTTTGGGGTCGGGAATACCGGGGGAGATGTTATTGACGATTTTGTCGGAGTAGATGAATCGGTAAGGGGCCAGAGCCGCCCTCAGCTCGGCGAGAGGTTCGGGGGCGAGCTTGGCGTTGCACCAGATAGTTGGGTTGGAGTCGGGCATGGAAGGGAGAGATAACCGATCTAACGGGGGTGGGGAAGATGAGCGGCGTGGAGGAGAAGTTTTCAGTTTTCAGTTTTCAGCTTGAATCGCTGAGGTACATTGCACGGCGTTCCCCCGGTAATCCACCAGAGAGGAACGGAGAGTCTTGGGGGCGGGTACGTGGCCATCCGATCATTTGCGAATGCGGATGGTGTAGGTCAGCGGCGAGTCTGCGCCGGTGAGGTCGGAGAGGGTCGCGGTGTCGCCTTGCAGGGTGTAGCCGAACGGGCGGGCGGTGGCGGGGTTTGTGGGGATGGGAATATCCGAGGGGATGTCGCTTAGCGTGGCGGGCAATGCGCCGCCGTGGGAAGCGGCGTAGGTGCGGAGCGCTTCGACAATGGTCAAAGCGGCCAAACTGCGGTCAGCGCGGGCCAACGTGGTGCAGATGCGGGCATAATTGCCTTGGAATGTCAGGAATACATTTGCCGGCTCGGCGCGGATCATCCGATTCAATTTGTCCCTGGTGGCTTGCATGAGGGGAGCCTGCTGTACATAGGGCAACGCCGTGAGCTTATAGTAATCGTCGTCGATGGCCTGATATTCGTTAAACCAATAGGTAGCGACAACTTTGAACGGGTCCAGCAATTCAACGGAATTGGCCGGGAGATTGTAAGTCGCCGCGTAGCTGAGACGGGCCTCTGGGAGGGAGCGGGTGATTTCGTCCGCGAGGATTTGGCGGATTTGCGCAAATCTTGGATCGTTGCTATTGCCGCTGCCAATTCTGGATACCTCGATGGCCTTGTCGATGATGACATGCCATTGGTCAGCGGAAATCCTGTCGATGTTCACTTCGGAAAGTTCATGAATGGTCGTTACAAGATTAAGGCGGGTTGACTGCCAGCAGTTCTGCTCGCTGATAAGAGGGCGGGGGAGGCTGACAAAGGCCCAATAGAGATTGGGTGAATCGGGGCGATTGAGCAGCTCGTCCATGACCTCAGTTGTCATCATTGCGAGGATGCCGTTTCCGACCAGGCCGCTGACGAGGATAGGCTCGCTGGCAACCTTTCGGCCGAGTTCCATGCCGATGCGGATGTTCTGCAGGCCGTCGGTGATTTTGCCGGCGCGAATCTGCCGGATGGCATTGATCTTGAGCAGGTTGGCCAGGGCGCGGGTCTCGTTGAGGGAGGGGATGAGGGCATTAAACCCCTTTTCGCGCCAGGGCGTGCCGCGATCGTATTGCTCACAACGGGCGGCGAGGTCGAGGAGGGAAATGATTCCGGGAGCCTGGCACTTTTCGGCAAGCAGGTTGAATTGGGTCTGGTCCTTTTCGAAGCTTGCGTCGTCGGTGTCGGAGACCAGCTTGCTCAGGTCTGCGCTAAAAAGCAGTTCGGCCTGGGAATAGAGGAGCGCGGCGTTGCCCGGATGGCGGTCAGCGGGATCAAAGAGAAGCTGATATTTGAGGGCGGGAGATGGCGGCGGCGTTGGGGTTAAATCAAAGGTGCGGATATCGCCGATCGGTTGAGTGGCGGGCTGGGTTGCCGGAGTTGGAGTTGCCTGGCTGAAGGCCAGATTGCAAAGAGATAAAGACGCGATGGCGGCTAAGGTCCAGGGTTTCATGGGGTTCCTCCTCTGCGATTAGAACGGGTCGGAGATCCGGGTTGGCGTCAAATAGGAACGGTCAATTCTGGGCAGGCCGTCGAGGCCGTGGACAAGGACGGCTTGTTGCAGAACGGCAATGGATTGGTCGGAGTAAATGATTGCCGGCTCGGTGCGAACCGCGAGGCGCGGAGGGTCGGGCTGGCGGGGAGTTGGCGGGGTCAGGGCGAAAAACCAGGCGGTGGCGCACATCGCGGCGGCCAGGGCTGTCGTGCGCTGATAGAGGCGGATTTTATGTGCGGAGGTTCGCCGGCCGGCGGCGAAGGCGGCAGCGAGGGGGTCGATCGGCGCGGGGAGTGGGGAGAGGCGCTTTAAGTGGGAAATTAGTTCGGAATCGTTCGCGTCGGGTTCGTTGTTTGATGTCATGGTGTCTCCAAAGAAGCGGCCCCCACCCTAACCCTCACCCGGCGTACCAGGGGAGGGGATAAGAAGCATCAGGCGAGGGACAAATCGGCGCGCATTTTCTTGAGCGCGTCGGTGTAACGCTGGTGAACAGTTCCGACGCTTAAATTCGTGAGTCGGGCAATTTCTTCAAACCCGAGGCCGCTCCAGATTCTTAGAACCACAATCTCTCGCTGCTCAACCGGCAATTTGGAAAGCGCGAGCTGCGCGGCCTGCGCCTCATCGTCGCCCATCACCGGCTGGAATAACTCGTGCCGCTGGCCGGCGGTCTTCTGTTCGCGGCGGCGGCGGCGCGAATCGGCGCGGGCGGCATCAATCGCGCCGTTTCTGACTGCCGCATACATCCAGGCCAGCGGATTTTGCGGGCAGACACGCTGGCTTAATAGCGAAATCAGGGCTTCCTGCACCACGTCGCAAGCGCCGGCGAAGTCGAGCCACTGGCGGGCGTAGAGCGTCAGACGAGCGGCATGGGGGACGATCAAATCCGCTGCATGTTTTACAGGGTTTTGATCGTCTTTCATGCCGGCTTCCGAAGATAAGACGGCGAGGTTCCATGGATTTTCAGAAATCCGCTGAATGTTTCCTTCAGGCGGGTTGTTGATCGACGGTCAGGAGCTTGATGTCCTTCAAATCCCAGGGGGATTTGTCGTCGCGCTGGTGGTAGTCGAATTCCCAGTCGCTGGCGGCGGGACGATCCTGCGTCTGCTCCTGGCGAGTATAGACGCGGAAGGTAATCGTGATGCCGGTGTCGTCCTGTTTCGTCCGGAGGCTGGAGATGAAGACCTGCTTGAGGCCGACCATCTTGGCACTGGTTTTAGCCGAGTCGGTGATTAAATCAGCGCCGGTGGCGGCTTTACCGTAGTGGCCCAGCGTAACGCTGGTGTCGGCGTCGAGAAGCGACTGGAGATGAGTCCAATCCTGCTTGTCGGCGTAATCGACGATCTGCCGCGTTCGGCGTTCGGCACGCTCGGCGTCGGTGTCGATCAGAAAATGGCAGGCTCCGAGTAACAGAGCGATGCTGACGATCGTCAGGCCGCCGGAGCGGATGCCGAGTTTGGTGTGGCGGTTGCCGTACCAGATGAGTCCGGCTCCGACGAGTATGAAAAGGAAGATGAGGGTCCAGGGAAAATTGGCGAGAATTTCTGAGATTTTAGTCATGAAAATTGAACCTCCACTGATCAAACGTCCGATAACCCGACTATGGGATATCCCCTATTTGTGAACGCCAAGGTTAACGCTACAGGGCCGATGCGATGATCGCAAGTATTGATGCAAGCGAGAGTCTGGTGCTGGCGGCGGGATCGCCGCTGCTGGCAAATCTGGCGGCGCTGTGGCCGGTGGCGCCGGACCTGGCCAGCGAGCTGGAATCGCTGCCGGATGACGCGGGGTATGCGACCGAAACCGCCCGCAACGGCGAGCCGACGCTGGCGTGCCAGACCACCGACGGACGCTCGATTGCCGTGCACAGCCGCCACCGCCCGGGGGACGAGGGGCGGCGGCTGATCGATGCGCTGGGGATTGGCAAGAAGCCGGCGTATTATGTGCTGGGGTTTGGGCTGGGGTATCACGTTGAATCCCTCTGGTCGCAAGCCGGCGGGGAGACGGTCCTGATCGTCTTCGAGCCTGATTTGCGCATGTTGTGGACGGCGTTCAGTTGCCGCGATTACTCGGAGATGATCGCCAGCCGTCGGCTGATGATCTTCTGGCGGCCGGACAAAGCGGAACTGATCCGGCGGCTTTCGCCGCTGTCGGCGGTCTTGTCCCTTGGGCCGGCCACCGTACCTCATGCGCCAAGTCTGCAGTTGTACTCAGAATTCTTTGCGCAGGTTCAAATTTGGCTCGAAGAGATCGCATCCTACATCCGCACGGGCATGAACACGGTGGTTTTTAACGCCGCCAAGACCGCGGAGAACATCGCGGCGAACGTCGGTTGGTACGCCGCAAGCCCCTCGGTGGCGCGGCTGCGCGACCGGTATTACGGATATCCGGCGGTGATCGTGTCGGCGGGGCCGTCGCTGCGGAAAAACAAGCATTTGCTGGCGGGATTGAATGATCAGGCGGCGATCATCGCCGTGCAGACAACCTTGCAGCCGCTGCTGGAGATGGGGGTTGAGCCGCATTTCGTGACCTCGCTGGATTATCACGAAATATGCAGCCGGTTTTTCGAGCGGCTGCCGTCGAATCTGCGGACGGAATTGGTCGCGGAGGCGAAGGCGACGGAAAAGATATTTGAGCTGTATCCCGGCCCGGTGACTCTGCTGGGAAACGACTACGCCGAAGGGTTGCTGCGCGAGATGAACCCCAGCAAGCCGATTCTGACGGCGGGGGCGACCGTGGCGCACCTGGCATTTTATCTGGCGGAATTCCTGGGCTGCAATCCGATCATTTTTGTGGGGCAGGATTTGGGATTCAGCGATGGGCTGTGTTACTCGCCGGGCACGAGCTACGAGGATGTGTGGCGGCCGGAGATGTCGCGATTCTGCACGGTGGAAATGAAGCAGTGGGAACAGATCGTGCGCGAACGGCAGATATTGCGGCGCGTGCCCGCGATCAACGGCGGGACGGTCTACACCGAAGAACGATTGTTCATGTACCTGCAGCAGTTCGAGCGCGACTTCGCCAAATCGCGCGCGACGATCATTGACGCCACCGAAGGCGGCGCCCTGAAGCGCGGGGCGACGCCGATGACACTGGCGGAGGCCATTCAACTCCATTGCCGGCGGCCGCTGCCGTTGATGCCGCCGGATCATGCGGGATTGAATTGGGGCATCGCGGACCAATGTGCGGCCAGCCTGATGCGGCGGAGGCAGGAGGCCGAGCAGATCGGCCGGATCAGCCGTTCAACGCTGCCTCTGCTGGAAGAGATTCGGGACTATCTGGATGACCAGAATCGGGTGAACCGATTGATTGCGCGGATCGATCCGTTGCGCGCCCAGATGGACGAATACGGCCGCACCTATGACCTGGTGACGCAGCTTACGCAAAAAACCGAACTCGACCGGCTGGAGCGCGATTTACAGGTGGCCGCCAGCGGAGTAAGCGGAATGGAGAAACAGAGATTGCAGGTGGAGCGGGATGTCATCAATGTCAGGGCGATGATCGACGCGGCGGCGATGTTTGAGGATTTGATGGACCGGACGATTCAGAAGTTGAGCATGGGCCGGACGAACGCGATGGCAGCATGAGAATGCGTGTTGATTGTTGATTGTTGATTGTTGATTGTTGATTGAGGAATGCAGATCACGGTCTTGCCGCCGAAGGCGGAACTCAATCACCAATCAACAATCATCTATCACTTTAGCCGACAAGTTATCTGACAAAAAGAACACTCATCATGCCTCAAATCACAACCCTTCTCTCAACCTTACATGAGCCTGCCGGAAGCGGCAGTGCGGATCGTTTGTTTCGCGATGAGCCGGTGTTGCGGTGGACGCTAAGGAGGCTCGCGCGGTCGGCGGCGGCGGCCAACCCGACAGTGTTGTGCTGGGAGGATCAGGCGGCGGCCGTGCGCGCGGCGGCGGAGGAATCGGGGGCGGCGGTGCATTGTGCCGGGGCGCGAAGGGCGATACCCGCATTGGACGCGACCAGCGCGGCGCGGCGCTGGGCGGATGGCTGGCGCGGCGGATTGCTCGGCACGTGTGAATTCGATCGGGGGTTTTATGCCCCCATCGCCGAACAAGTGAGATTGGAAACCAGCGGCGAAGCGGTGATGCTCGTAGACCCGGCGGCCAGCCTCGTCGATCCGGCATTGCTGGACGCGGTGCTGGCCCATCGAATCAACCGGCCGGAACTGGACTTTTGTTTTTCGCCGGCGGCGCCGGGATTGAGCGGCGTTTTGCTCAGCGCGGCGCTGATGGCGCAACTGGCGGTGAATCAGGCTCATCCCGGGTTATTGATGAATTATCGACCGGACGCGCCGCGGCGCGATCCGCTCAGCGAGCCGGCCTGCGTGAGCGTGCCGGCAAGACTGGCCCGCACCTTGCGCCGGTTTACGCTGGACTCGGATCGTCAGATCGCGTTGATTTCCGCGGCGACAGCCCATCTCAATGGCCAGTTGCTGACTTCCGACGCGATGGGCTTACTCAATTGCCTTGAACATACCGGCCAGACTGGCGTTGCCGACCAAGAGGCGGCCCCCCTGCCGCGTGAATTGGTGGTTGAGATTAATACCGATCGCATGACGCCCGCGATTTTCCGGCCGACGGTAAAGCGCGAGCCGATGGACCTGGAAACGGCCAAGCGAATATTCGCCGAGTTGGCGGAGGCGGATGATGCGCGGCTGGTCTTCGCCGGAATGGGAGACCCCCTGCTGCATCCGCAGTGGGAAGAGTTGCTTGCGGCGGCTGTCGAGGCGGGAATTGGGGCGATTGCGCTGGAGACGGATTTACTCGCCGTCAGCGAAGAACGCCTGACGGGCCTGGCTCATTCGGGCGTCGATATCATTTCCGTTCATCTTCCGGCGGCGCGCACGCAAACCTATCGCGCCGTCATGGGCACGGATGAGATGGCGCAGGCGCTGAACAATCTAAGGATCATTATTCAGGCGCGCGGCGGACACGGCACGCCGCTGGTGGTGCCGACGTTTGTGAAATGCACGCAGAACCTGGCCGAAATGGAAGCATGGTATGACCACTGGATGAATACGGTGGGCTGCGCGGTCATTACAGCGCCGAGCGATTTCGGCGGGCTGATCGAAGACGCCGGCGTCGCGGACATGTCGCCGCCGCGACGAATGGGCTGTTTCAGCCTTTCGCGCCGGCTGGCGGTTCTCAGCGACGGGCGGATCGTGTCTTGCGAGCGCGATGCCACTGGGCGGCAGACGCTGGGCGCAACGATTAAAGGCGCGTGGAAACGGGCGGGCGTGATGGGCCGGAATTGGAATGAACATCCGCTGTGCGCGGATTGCAAGCAATGGCACAGGTTTTAGAACATTATGAATTATGAATTATGAATTATGAAAGGGCGCGGCCACATTTTGCGGTGGCGCCTTCCTCTTACCCCCTCGCCCCGTACTCAGGGAGAGGGCTGGGGTGAGGGTTCTTCGCGTGATGCCGCAAAACGCGGCCACGGTCTTTTGATATGAAAACACTTGGAGTCATTCTCGCTCGGGCCGGCAGCGTGGGGCTGGCGAATAAGCACCTGCGTTCCCTTCTCGGACGAGCGGTTATTGAATTCACACTCGATCATGCCGAAGCGGCGCAGCGTCTGGATCGCGTCGTGGTTTCCACCGATTGCGCTGGGGTGCGGCGAGCGGCTGAAAACCGCGGAATGAGCGCAATCGCACGGCCGGCGGCTCTCGCCGGCGGGGATGCGTCGGTGCAGGATGTGATGCTGCACGCACTGGGCTCGATTGAGCGAGATGAATCTTTTCGAGCGGACGCGCTCGTCGTGCTATATGGAAATGTTCCGGTTCGGGGCGACGGAGTCATTGATCGGGCCATCGCACATTTGGAAACAACCGGCTGCGATTCGGTGCGGACGTTTTGCCCCGTCGGCAAGTGGCATCCGGCCTGGATGAGCAGGCTGGAGGGCGACGTGGTCGTTCCGGTTCAGGCGGGCAGTATTCATCGGCGGCAGGATTTAACGCCGCTGTTTCTGCACGACGGGGCGGCGGTGGCGGTTTCCCGCTCTTCAATGTTGCGGGGCAGGGAATTTCCGCTCGATCCCCATGCGTTTTTTGGAATTGATCGTCGCGGGATCGAGACCGAGGCGGGGGAAACCGTCGAGATCGACCGGCCGGTGGACCTGTACTGGGCGGAAGCGGTCTTGCGGGAGCGGCAGGCGCAGCGGGAGGCGGCGTGACGCGCGAGCTGGCCATTGGTCCGGACTTTCCGGCCCTCGTGATCGCTGAGATAGGGGTTAATCACGACGGCTCGGTTGCGCGGGCGATGGAACTATTGCGCTGCGCGAAAAAAGCGGGAGCCGACGCTGCTAAATTGCAATTATTTCGAGCCGACCGTTTGATGCATCCCTCCGGTGGTTTCGCGGATTACCAGAAGAAGAACGTCGCCGATGATTCCGCGCGCCAGATGCTGCGGCGATATGAATTAAGCGATGCGGCCGTGAAGAAGATCGCGGCCGAGGCGGATAAACTGGAGATTTGGCTGCTGGCAACGCCGTTTTCGCCGGGCGATTTGAAACTGGTCGAAGAGCTGGATTTGCCGGCAATCAAGATCGCTTCGCCGGATTTGGTGAACAAGCCACTGTTGAAACAGGCGGCGGCATTGGGACGGCCGTTGCTGTTGTCTACCGGGGCGGCCGATCTGGAGGAGATTGATCGGACCGTGGTGTGGATGGTGCAGTGGGAGGCGCCGTTCGCGCTGATGCATTGCGTGAGTGCCTATCCGACGCCTTCCGCGGAGGCCCATTTGAACTGGATCGGAGAGCTGAGGGCGCGGTACGGGATTCCGGTTGGATTTTCGGATCATACCTGCGAAATCGTTTCCGGCGCGCTGGCCGTGGCGGCTGGGGCAAAGATGATTGAGAAACATCTGACTTACGATCGTTCCGCGAGCGGGCCGGATCATGCGGCGAGTTTGGATGGAAAACAATTCGCCAAATATGTCGCCGGGATTCGGCAGGCGGAAGTGATGCTCGGTGGGCCGAAGGATGGGAAACGGGTGCTGCCGATTGAGCAGGATGTGCGGCGGGTAAGCCGGCAGAGCCTGGTAGCGGCTCGCGCGATCGCGGCGGGGAAGAAAATCGTGGCGAAAGACGTAACGGTGCAGCGGCCGGGGACGGGTGTGCCGGCGGCCGATGTGGATGAAATGATCGGGCGCACAGCCAAACGCGAGATTGCGGCGGGGAAAATGTTTAGTTGGGACATGGTGAAGTGATGGGAAGGATTGTGCGCGGAATGGATTCGTCACCGGAGGGGAGAAAGACCCCCACCCTGGCCCATCCCGATGTAATCGGGGCAGGCCCCCGGAGTACCAGGGGAGGGGATAAGAGGGGTGAGGCGGGGATTGTTCTGCCAATGCGGCGAGTTTGCTTTCTCACCGGGACGCGAGCGGAGTTTGGGCTGATGCGCTCGGTTTTGCGAGAGATTCAATCGCATCGGGGATTAACACTTCAAATCATCGCGACGGGAATGCATTTGGATCGAAGTCGCGGCCAGACGATTAAACAAATTCGCAAAGAGGGTTGGCGCGTGGATGCAATCGCGCCGTGGAAGCGCGACGTTCCGCCGGCCATCGCGACTGGAAGTGCGATGGCCGCGATTGCGGCGGCACTGAGCCGGCTTAAATCTGACATCGTTTTGGTGGTGGGAGACCGGGTGGAAGCGTTCGCCGGCGCGGCAGCGGGGGCGATTGGCGGGCGCGTGGTGGCTCACGTACATGGCGGAGATCGGGCGCTGGGGCAGGTGGATGATTCGCTACGCCATGCGATCACGAAACTGGCTCATATTCATTTCCCGGCCACGGCAACCAGCGCAAAACGAATTGAGCGGCTGGGTGAAGAGAAGTGGCGGATTCATTGCGTGGGGTCGCCGGGGTTGGATGGGATTCTTGATGAGGCCGCGACCGCCAAGACCGTCGCGGAGATTTGTCCGCAGCCGTTTGCACTGTTGGTTTTGCATCCGGTGGATGGGAATGTAGCGGCGGAGAAGCGGCGGGCGGAGATGATCTTGAACGCAACTCTGGCGGGAATTGGCGGGCGAGAAGGAAAAGACCCTCACCCTCGCCCTCACCTTCGACAAGCTCAGGGCAGGCTCCCAGAGTACCGACAGAGGGAACAACAAGTTGGGCGCGTGGTCATTATTCATCCCAACAATGATCCGGGGTCGAATGGAATCGTGGCGGCGTGGGCAGCGGCATCGCGCGATGGGCGGTGCGTGGTAAAGACAAATGTTCCGCGATCTCAGTTTCTTGGCCTGCTCCGCGATGCGGCGCTGCTGGTCGGAAATAGCTCGGCGGGGATCATCGAGGCGGCGAGCTTCGGCACGCCGGTGGTGGATATCGGGCCGCGACAGATGGGACGCGAGCGGGGCGGAAATGTTCAACATGTGGCCTGCGAACGGGCGAAGATTGCGGCGGCGATTGAGAACATCTGGAATAACGCGCGACCGAAGCGGAAAATAGCGGAAAATATTTATTCGCTGGGGGTAGAGCGGGCCGACGGGGCAGGACGAAAGATCGCGGATATTCTCGGACGTGCGGCGCTCGATGGCAGGTTGCGCCGCAAACTCATCTCATATTGACGGCAACGACGGTGACGAAGATCAGGCGCAGGTAAAGTGTGCCTCACCACTTCTCGATAGATCAGACTGGAAGATTACGCTGGGAGATCGAGGCGTTTTTTCGCGGAAGGCATAGCCACCGCCATGGAGTAAATGATGACCGCCGTCATGCCCCGCATACCGGTTCCCGGACAATCCGATCAGGCCAAGGCGCAAATGGACTCCGAGGCGTTGATCAACGACGCGCTGGGTCGATTGACCACGATAGGAACCCTGCCCGAAGTAACGGTTCAGATCATCAAGACCGTCGAAGATCCGCGGAGCAGCGCCGGCCAGTTGCACGAGATCGTGCGGCATGACCCGGCCCTCGTCACGCGCATTCTGAAAGTCGTGAACAGCTCGTTCTATGGATTGCCGGGACAGATCGCCAGCATCGAGCGCGCGATTGTGCTGCTCGGATTGAACGGCGTCAAAAATCTGGCGGTGGCGGCGAGTTTGGGACAGTTGTTTCGCGGCGTGAAACTGTGCGAGCCGTTTGGCGCGCGCGATCTTTGGAATCATTGCATCGCCGTCGCGGTCGGCTCACGGGAATTCGCCAAGGCCGCGGGTATGCCGCTGGCGGACGAGGCGTTTCTTGCGGGGATGATTCATGACGTGGGCTTGCTGGTTCAAGTGCAACTCTGGCCGGAAAAACTGCGCCAGGTTTGCCAGGAGACCAAGGACTCCGGCGGCAATTTCTGCGAGAACGAGCGGCGCCTCATTGGGGTCGATCACCAGCAGCTTGGGCGCGCGGTCGCGGAGAAGTGGCGCTTCCCCAAGAGCTGCCAGGATGTGGCCGGGTTGCATCATCAGCCCGCGAGCGGAGAACATCTGGCGATGGTCGGCGTGGTGCGGGTGGCCGACACGATCTGCTGCCAACTGGGCAAGGGATTTAATCTGACGGCCCTGACGCAACGGATCGATGAAATGGAATTGAAGGCGATCGGCCTTACGCCGGGGACGTATGAAGAGGTGGTTCAGCGGCTGCCCGACAAAATCGCGGAAGCGTCAGCAGTTTTTGATTGATGCGGGATGGATTCGCAATAGACATATCAACAGAAGCTCAGCCACAGGGCAATCGCTCATGTCTGTTTCAGGTCTGGTCCCCTCTCCCGGTACTCTGGGAGAGGGGGAAATGCCATATGCGATTGCCTTGGTGCAATGGCGGCCGCTAAATTGAGATCGCCTTCCATTAAAAATAAAATGACGCCCAACGTCCCGGTTGGACATTGGGCGTCGCGTGGAGGGAATGCGTGTGACTACGGTCACGGTAGCCGCCCGTTTAGAGGGGCGGCGGCGTGGGTGGCCGCCGGCCCGTCGCCAGGCCAAAAAGCAGGCTGCATAAAAGCAGCACAATAAAGACAAAGAACAGCAGCCGGGCGATTCCCGCCGCGTCGGAGGCGATTCCGCCGAAGCCGAAAAGCGCCGCGACCATTGCAACGATCAGAAATATGACTGTCCAGCGAAGCATGTGAACCTCCGTTGTTAATGGCTCCTCACAATCCAGGCTGCCAAGAGAGTTAATCCGTACTGACACGATCGCAGAGTGTCTGAATGTGGTTGCGGATGCCGACAATGTGGCTGTATTGCGCGGACAACATCTCCTGCACGGCGTCGGGCATCGGAGCATCGAGCGCGCTGGCATAGGTGTCCACGGCGGCTTGCTCCGCCTTCAGAATCGCGCTGAGAATGGCCACTTCGTCGCTGCCGGTAATGACGGTGGCAAGGTGCATCCAGCCGCGGCGCAGGGCGCCGACGACGGTTCCGTGGGTCGGCGGAGTCTGGCCGAGATTGCGAAGCTCGCGCTCCAAATCGGCGATGAACTGCCCGAACTGGCCGCTGTAGTGGAAGAATTCCGCCTTCAGCGCCGAATTACTAACCGACTCGGCCGCGGTCCCAAAGCCGCACTGGTCGTCGTGGCAGATCTCGATCAAATGCCGCAACACCTCTTCAACCATGATCGTTTCGGTTTCCATGACAAACCTCTCTTTCATTGGCGGTTGTTCATTTCATCCGTTGGGATACACCGGCATCCCACCCCATGGTTCGCAGCGATCAGCGAAAAGTCATCCGGCGGATTTATCGCTTTAAGACAAATCGCTTGAAATTCGCTGAAAAATGAAGAGCGGCGGTACTCGAATCAGGTAAAACGAGGGGGAAGTTTAGGGGTTCAAGGGTTTTCGGTTTGAGATTGGCATGATGGGCCGGATCACCTTTGCCGCTTGATTGCATTGGGAATCCAATTTACAAAGTCGCACGGTCGCGAAATGACATTCTTCAAAAGCATCGGCAAAGGAGCCAGTAATGAGCCGGGTACGAGTTTTAGTCGGCACGCGCAAGGGAGCATTCATTCTCAATTCCGACGGCAAGCGAAAAACGTGGGAGGTGAGCGGCCCGCATTTCGGCGGCTGGGAGATTTATCATTTGAAAGGCTCGCCGGTTGATCCAAACCGAATTTATGCCTCGCAGTCGAGCAGTTGGTTCGGGCAGCAGATTCAGCGATCCGATGACGGCGGCAAAACCTGGGCGGCAATGGACAACAAATTTGTCTATGACGGCGAACCTGGGACCCACCAATATTACGACGGCACGCAGCATCCATGGGCTTTCAAGCGGGTGTGGCATCTGGAGCCGTCGCTGACCGACGCGGACGCGGTGTACGCGGGCGTGGAAGACGCGGCGATGTTTCACTCGCGCGACGGCGGCAAGTCGTGGCAGGAGTTGCCGGGGTTGCGGAACCACGGGTCGGGAGCGAAGTGGACGCCGGGGGCGGGGGGAATGTGCTTGCACACGATATTGATCGATCCAACTAATCATTCGCGCATCTACATCGCGATTTCAGCGGCCGGAGCGTTTCGCACGGATGATGGCGGAGCGACGTGGAAGGTGATTACGCGCGGCCTGCATTCGCTCCACATTCCCGACCCGACGGCGGAAGTGGGCCATTGCGTGCATCGGATCGCGATGCATAAGTCGCGGGCGAATGTGCTGTTCATGCAGAAGCACTGGGATGTGATGCGCTCCGACGACGCCGGGGATAACTGGCGGGAAGTGAGCGGAAATCTGCCGACCGATTTTGGCTTTGTGATTGATGTTCACGCGCATCAGCCGGAGACGATTTATGTCGTGCCGATCAAGAGCGACGCGGAACATTATCCGCCGGAGGGAAAGCTGCGGGTTTATCGCAGCAAGAGCGGCGGCAACGAATGGGAGGCGCTGGAACGGGGCCTGCCGCAACAGGATTGTTATGTGAATGTCCTGCGCGAGGCGATGGCGGTGGATTCCCTCGACAAATGCGGAATCTATTTCGGCACGACCGGCGGGCAGGTTTATGCGTCGGCGGACGAGGGGGACAATTGGCAGGCAATCGTGCGGGATTTGCCGGCGGTGGTGAGTGTTGAAGTTCAGACTTTGTGAGGAATCGCTGCGCGATCTACTCTTGCGGATTAAGATCAGGATTAGGATTAAGATTAGGAAGAGTATTAAGAGGAAGAGTCAGATTAAGAGCAGGAGCTGGTTATGGTTGGTGCGAAGGGTGAGTTATTTGATCACGAGCGGCTGGAAGTTTAACGGGAGTCTATTGCATTTATTGCGTGGCTGTCGGTTCTGCTCGAGCAGACGGTTCGGGCGGGGGAGGTTAAGGACCAACTGGACCGGGCTTCTACCTCAATTCCACTCAATATCGCGGAGGGGAATGGGAAATACTCGCCGAAGGATCGGAGCCGGTTTTTTTGATATTGCACACGGATCTGCGCTGGAGTGCGCGGCGGGGCTGGATGTACTGGTTGCGAAATCAAAGTTGTCACCCGACCAAATCCGACCGGGCAAGGAAAGCCTTCAGAAAATCGTGCGCATGCTCATGGGCCTAATCAAGCGCTACTCCACCCGAGACTACGACAGGACAGACGCCACCGCCGCCTCCTAATCTTAATCCTGATCTTCATCTTAATCCTCTTCGTAATCTTAATCTTGCTCTTAATCTTACTCCACCCTCCCCCCGGCATTTGAATTTCCCCCAAGAATAATAATTGCAACCCGATCTGTTTCGCGGATGATTCGTTTATGCCGTGGGAGGCAAAAAAGGGTCAGGCGATCGCGGACCGGCTGATTGAATTTCAGCGGGCGGTTCGCGATCGCATCATTTCCTCTCGCACAATTTCCGGTCTGGAGAAGATCGACCGGTCCAGCAGCGCGGATACCATCTATCGCATCGATGCACTTGTTGAGCCGCTGATTGAAGACCTCTGCCGTGAATGGAGCAAATCGACGCCGCTGATTTTGATCGCGGAAGGAATTGAGGACGAAGAGGGGCGTGAGGGGATCAAGGTTTACCCACGGGGAACGCCTGTGGAGCGGGCGTTGATCCAGTTGATTATCGATCCGATCGACGGCACGCGGGGATTAATGTATGACAAACGCTCTGCTTGGGCGCTGGCGGGCGTTGCCCCCAATCGCGGCGCCGGGACGCGGCTGCGGGATATCGAAGTCGCGGTGATGACGGAATTGCCGATCAGCAAAATGGGGCGGGGAGATACTCTCTGGGCGATCAAAGGACGCGGCACACGCGCGGTTCGCACGGAGTTTGCGGGTGGCCTACAACAGCCGCTTTTGATCGCGCCTTCGACGGCGGATTCAATCGACCACGGTTTTTCGAGCGTGGTTAATTTCTTTCCCGGCACAAAGCTCGTCGCCGGAGAATTAATGGAGCGTATCGCCGAGGAGTTGATCCCTTCGACCGAGGTGCGCGAGTCATCGGTGTTTGACGATCAATACATCTCAACCGGCGGGCAGTTTTACGAACTTGTAGTGGGCCACGATCGCTTCATCGCGGATTTGCGGCCGCTGTTTTATGAAATGCAAGGCAAGCCGCAGGGGTTGTGCTGTCATCCGTATGACTGCGCGTGCTGGCTGGTCGCGAAGGAGGCGGGGGTGATTCTAACCGATGGGCTGGGCGGGCCGCTGGATGGACCGATGGATGTGACCAGCGGGATTTCATGGATTGGGTATGCGAATGCGGCGCTGCGGGGAAAGATCGAGCCGATTGTAAAAGAGTTTTTGCGAAAGCGGATGCCGCGATGAAATCGCGATGGAGATGGTTTTGGGTTGCATTGCCGTTGCTAATGGCGGCCGCGTCGGCGTATGGCCGGGCGGGCGGCGGGGGCGGTTTTCACGGCGGCGGTGGCGGGGGCGGGGGCGGCGGTGGCTGGGGCGGAGGCGGGTTTGGAGGTGGCGGTGGGTTTGGCGGCGGGGGCGGCGGTTCCTTCTCGCCGCAGGCTCTGTTTCTCTTCATTCTGATCGTCATTGTCGTTGTCGTGGTGAGGTATGCCATCAATGCCATGAATGAATCGGAGGAAACCCCGCGCGGGCCGGTTTCGCTGCCGGATGATCTGCCGGACAGCGAGGCGCGTATCGTCAATGCTTTGCAAGCCGTTGATCCGGCGTTTGACGCCGACGTATTTCATGCGCGGGTGACGACGGCATTTTTGAAAATCCAGACGGCGTGGAGCGATCAGAATCTGGATTCGGTGCGGCCATTTATTTCCGACGGGATTCACGAGCGATTCAGCCTGCAATTTTTAGAGCAAAAGCAGGCGGGGTATCGGAATCGGATGAGCAGCGTCTTTGTCCGCAGCGTGAAGATCTCGAGCCTGGTATGCGAGGGCGGCAATGATGTGGCGACGGTGCATATCATCGCCAGCGCAGTGGATGTGGATGAATCGCTGGTCGGCGGGAAAATATTGCGCGGGAACGGGGCGAGCGAGGAATTTGCCGAATACTGGACGTTTGTGCGCCGCCGCGGAACCGTGACGGTCGCGGGAAAACAGGGCCTGATCGAAGGCCATTGCCCCAACTGCGGCATTGAAGTGAAAATCAATGCGGGGGCGAAATGTCCGGCCTGTCAGGCGCTTTTGCGAGCCGGCGAGTATGACTGGGTGCTGGCGGAGATTATTCAGGAGAGCGAATGGGCGGTGGAGCGCGTCAGCGACCGTCCGGGGATTGCCGAAGTCGTTCATCGCGATCGCAACTTCTGCTTCGTTGATCTGGAGGATCGGGCCAGCGTGATGTTCTGGCGGCGGGCGATGGCCGACCGAATCGGCAAAGCCGACGCGATTCGGAAAATCAGCACCCGACAATATGTAGTCGCATACGAGCGGCTGCTGGCGGCGCAAGTTGGGCGGCGGGACTTTTGGGGAGACCGAGCCGTGGGGGCGGCGCGTTTGCTGGGGGTTTTTGCGGCCGACGCGCCGGGACAAATGGAGCGGGCGGTTGTGCATATCCGTTGGGAAGGCGGGAAATTCGAGGTTGATGCCGAGGGAAGAATCCACGCCGTCGCCGAACGGCAGAAGTTTATTTCGCTTTATGTGCTGGGCCGGAAGTCAGGAACGCTGACGCAGCCTGGGCAGGGATTAAGCAGCGCGCATTGCCCGAACTGCGGCGGCCCGATGACGATTGACACGGCCAACTCGTGTGAATTCTGCGGCGCGATATTCGATGAATCGAGCGGCGGATGGATGCTGATGGATGTAACCGCGATGGCGTCGGACGAGGGCCGGCTGCTCATGGCGCGGCTGAGAAGGTAATCGGATTCCAAATGAACGTAGCGCAACGCGGCTCGGTTAGCGGCCGGCCTCGGGCGGCGCGTTGGCGCCCGCGCGGGCGCAAATCAATTGGAACTGGTATCAGACGTAAACCATGATTGTCAGCGCGAAATGAAATATCATTCGCACCTCACGGCCGCGATTCGGTATCACCAAAGTCCAGATTCAGTTCAATGACGGCGATGCGAACTTCCATCAGAGCCTGATTGAAGGCACTCCAAATCAATTCCGGCTCAAGGCCGGCCTCGGTAAGACTGCCGGCGGTTTTGTTGATGGCTTCGCCGATGGCGAACAGAAACGCATCCTTGGGGGTGAATTCAAGCCGCGAGCCGGGCTCCGGTTGGAGCTTGGGCTTGAATCTATCGAACGGTTTCCCGGAAGATCGCATGGTCTCATTATCGGGAGGAAACTGGAGCCGAACAGCCGCGATCTCCGCTAATAATCGGTGAGAAATCGGGTAGGCCGCCTACCCGATGAGAGCGGGATGTGATCTGAATTGGCGCCGCGCGCCGAAACCGGCCGAAACCGCTCGCGCCCGGATTTCAAACCTTGAGCAATGCCGCGGTAGAATTATCGGCGATCGCGCTCAGATGAGCAGCGAGATTGGTCTTCTTCTCCACCAGGCCCATCTTGCGCCGGATGCTGCGGCGATGCGTGCTGACGGTATCGCAAGATAATTCCTCCAAGCGCGCGATCTCCTTGACGCTCAAACCGTTTCTGATGTGCCGGCAGATGCGGATCTCCGCCGGCGTGAGGGCGTCAATCCGCCGGGATAGATTGTCCGCGAAGGGCGAAACGATCTCGCGCAACGCCGACTCGATCTCACGGATGGATTTGATCTGTTCGCCGCGCAACGATTCCTTCAGCAGCCGCAAATGGGGGAGTACGAGTTTCTCCACATTGGCCACGACCCTGCGGCCGACAACATCCTGATCTGACTGGATGATCTGGAGAACCTCGGCCAGCGCAATTTGCTTGGCTTGGAGGGCGCGGCGGGCCTGATCGCGCCGCACGACGTGGCCGAGTTGCACGCCGATCTCCTTCATCAGCTCACAGAGCAGGGTATCGGAGGAAATCAGAGTCGTGTCTCCGAAGACCAGGATGGCGGCAACACTGCCGTCGGCGACCACCGGAAACCCCAGGCCGGTTTTGATGCCGTGCCGGAGCGAGATCGAGCCGTACAGGTATCGTTGCGGCTCGCGCAGCATTTGCGATTCGGTCGCCCATTCCGGCTCTGCGGATTGAGCAACGCGGCCGACAAGCGAATCCGCGCCGGGCCGCCAGCGCTTGTCGGCGAACTCCTTCCTCATGGCGGCGGCGTTTTCCTCCGGGCGACCCGCAAGCGAACGGAGATGCAACAGCCGGA
>Ga0208589_1000106_pt1 | contig 39044 bp, 32 predicted proteins | sample NGESurshal092012_2_FD_184486 | JGI IMG/M metagenome (GOLD analysis project Ga0208589, IMG submission 184486) | Arctic peat soil microbial communities from Barrow, Alaska - NGEE Surface sample F53-2 shallow-092012 (SPAdes) | ecosystem: Environmental > Terrestrial > Soil > Wetlands > Peat ...
GGCCCGGTCGGCGCGGTGGTGGGTGGAGCGGTTGGCGCGGGTGTCGGCGGCGCGATCGGCGCGGTCGACGGCGTGCTCGGCGTGCCGCGCCATCATTGGCGCCATGGCTGCCGCGGTTTCTACGACCACTACAATCGCTATCACTGCTATCGCTAGGTCTTTGCGCAAGTTCCTTGCGATAGCTTTTTGCGAGAGCTTTTGAATGACCTTGGCCCCGAATGAATTCGGCGCCAAGGTCACTTGCAATGGATCAGTTCTTCAGCCGGTAGCCGGTCTTGAAGATCCACCATACCGCGATCATGCAGCCGGCCAAGAACGCCAGCGTCATGCCGATACTCAGCGCGACGCTGACGTCGGCAATCTCGTAAAAGCTCCAGCGGAAGCCCGAGATCAGATAGACCACGGGGTTGAGCAGCGTGATGGTGCGCCAGCCCGACGGCAGCATGTTGACCGAATAAAAGCTGCCGCCGAGGAAGGTCAACGGCGTCACCACCAGCATCGGGATCATCTGCAGCTTCTCGAAGCCGTCGGCCCAGATGCCGATGATGAAGCCGAACAGGCTGAAGGTCACCGCCGTTAGCACCAGGAAGGTCAGCATCCACACGGGGTGGCGGATATGTAAAGGCACGAACAGGCCGGCGGTGGCGAGGATGATCAGGCCGAGGATGATGGATTTGGTCGCGGCCGCCCCGACATAGCCGAGTACGATCTCGAAATAGGAGATCGGCGCCGACAACAGCTCATAGATGGTGCCGACGAATTTGGGGAAGTAGATGCCGAACGAGGCGTTGGCGATGCTCTGGGTCAGCACCGACAGCATCACCAGTCCCGGGACGATGAAGGTGCCGTAGCTGATGCCTTCGACCTGGGTGATGCGCGAGCCGATCGCGGCGCCGAACACCACGAAATAAAGCGAGGTCGAGACCACCGGCGAGACGATGCTTTGCAGCAGCGTGCGCCAGGTGCGCGCCATTTCGAACTTGTAGATCGCGCCGACTGCCCGGAAATTCATGGCGCCCGCACCAGGCTGACGAAGATGTCTTCCAGCGTGGACTGGCTGGTATCGAGATCGTAGAAGCGGATGCCCGCGCTCCGGAGATCGCCGAGCAGGCTGGTGATGCCGGTGCGCTCGCCCTTGGTGTCGTAATTGAAGGTCAATTCGCTGCCTTCCTCCGACAGTTCGAGGTTGTAGGTGGCAAGCTGCGAAGGAATCTCGTCGATCCTGCCCTGCAGATGCAGCTTGAGCTGCTTCTTGCCGAGCTTCTGCATCAATCCTGCTTTTTCCTCGACCAGGATGATCTCGCCCTTGTTGATGACGCCGATGCGGTCGGCCATCTCTTCGGCTTCCTCGATGTAATGCGTGGTCAGGATGATGGTGACGCCGGAGGCCTGCAGCGTCCGCACCACTTCCCACATGCCCTTGCGCAACTCGACGTCGACGCCCGCGGTCGGCTCGTCGAGGAACAGGATTTGCGGCTCGTGCGACAGCGCTTTCGCAATCATCACCCGGCGCTTCATGCCGCCGGACAGCGTGACGATCTTGGAATCCTTCTTGTCCCACAGCGACAGGTCTTTCAGCACCTTTTCGATATGAGCCGGATTTTTCGGCTTGCCGAACAGGCCGCGGCTGAAGCTGACGGTAGCCCACACGGTTTCGAACGCGTCGGTGTGCAGCTCCTGCGGCACCAGGCCGATCAGGGAGCGCGCGGCGCGATAGGATTGCTGGATATCATGGCCGCCGACCGAGATGCGGCCTTCGGTCGGATTGGCGATGCCGCAGATGATGCTGATCAGCGTGGTCTTGCCGGCGCCGTTCGGCCCGAGCAGCGCGAAGATCTCGCCGCTGGCGATTTCCAGATTGATGCCCTTCAGCGCCTTGAAGCCGGATCCATAGGTCTTCGACAGGTTTGCAACGGATATGATGGGAGGCATAAGGGATGTTTGCAATCGAAGCGGAAATGTGCGGGACGACCGGGCGGCAATTCCGTCGGCCCGGGCAAAGGAGGGTGGTCGGAGGGCAGAGATAGGAGGCCGCGACCGATTGCGCAATTACCCGGCAAAAAAATTGGAAATAAAATCAGCCGGTCAGCCGGCTGCGCCGGAGCCCTCTGGATTTCGCTTCCGGCCCTTCAATCACCTGAAATATTCGGTGACCACGTGCAAATCGGAGGGTGACGGCGACCTTCCGTTCAGGTTCGCGTCGATCACCCGCCGGCAGATTTCGACGGTGGCGTGATCGCCGAGGTCGTTGGCGGCTTCGAGCACGATCCAGGCCGCATCCACCGGGGCGTCCGGTTTGGCCTGGTCGGGAGCGGTGCTGCGCGCGGCGGCGCCGAATGCGAATGCGTTCATGACCGATGGTTTCCTGCCGATTCCGGAAGTGTCATTTTACGAGGCCGCGCGCACGGCCTGCCGCTTCGACGCCGCATCCGCGGCGGCGTTCTTGTCGATGTTCTTGTCGATATTTTTTCTGGACTGATAGAATTCCAGAACGCTGCGCGAGGTCTCGATGTTGAGGCATCCGAACTCGCGCTCTAGGTCGTACAATTCCTTGGCGGTGATGCGGTGGTCCTTGGCGCCGAGGAACAGCAGCGCCATGGTGGTGGCCCAGGAGAAATCGAGCGCCTTGGCGAGGATCAGCAGCGTTTCCCGGTTCTTGTCCTGCAGCGCGCGTTCGATCACGTCGGCGGGCAGTCCGCACAACAACGACAGGCCGATGGTGACTTCCTCGCGCTTGTGGGTGCGGGCGTAGACCGAGATGCTGTTCTCGTTGAGATTGCCCTCGCGGTGTTGGGTGGCCACCACGCGCTTGGCTACGAAATAGCTGCGCGATACCGGGCCGAATTTGGATTGCAGCACGCCCGCGACGTCGGTCACGGTAGTCTGGATATGTTCGCCCATCTCCGGCCGTTCTTCCTGCAGCCGTTGCTTGACGTCGTCCGACGCCTTGGCGATCAGTTGCTGGAAAATGTACCGCGGGATGTCCTTACGCAGGCCGAGATGTTCGGCGAGAATATTATCGCCCTCGGCGCGCTGCACCATGTGCAGGAAGCCGAACTCGGAGAATTGCGCGCCGTTGTTGGTCGCGACCGAAGTCACGACTTCCGGGTCGCCGCGGGTCACCAGCACGTCGGTGACGCTTTCGTCGAGCGTCGCGCGCTTCGAGATCGCGAGCAGATGCGACTGGCTCTTGGTGCAGACGTTGGCGACCAGAGCATAGGGCTCCAGCCGGCCGGACTGCTGCAGGATGGGGCCGGCGACCTCGATCGAATCGTCGAAGGCCAGTTTGTGGATGATGTTGACCGGTGCATCCTCGAAGCGGGCGAGCCGCTTCGCCAGTTGCGCGCGGGCCGTCACCTCGATCTCGTCGGCGAGCCGGCCGATCACCTCGCCGAAGGTCCAGATCTCGTCGTCGCTGTAGCGGCCCGCGACCATCAGGTCGGTGGTGTGCCACAGCGCCCGCGCGCGGCTTTCGGGGGTGCCTCGCGAGACGGCCTCGTCGAGATCCCTGAGAAACGATTTTACCTCACCCATTTTAGGCAGCCCCGACCTGTGAACCCACGCGCGCAAACACCAGTTGGGCCGGACGATACAGGCCACCCGCGAGTTTTCGGTCTAGGAATCCGCTAAAATTCGACAGGATTTTGGTTAAGACGAGGTTTTGAGCTGGCTGCCCGGGGTGGAGCGCGCGATCTTGAGTTCGTCCTCGTTCATGTCAGCCGATACGTCCGCGAACAAAGGCGTGCTCAGATAGCGCTCGCCGGTGTCGGGCAGCATGCAGAGGATGTTGGCGCCCGGCTTGGCCTCGGCCGCGATCTTCAGCGCGCCCGCGAAGGTCGCGCCGGAAGTAATGCCGACAAAGATGCCTTCCTTGGTCGCCAGCTCCTGGCTGCAACGCATGGCCTCGGGACCGGGAATCGGCAGCAGACGGTCGATCAATTTCATTGCGACCGCGTCGCTGGTGATCTTCGGAATGAAATCCGGCGTCCAGCCCTGCATCGGATGCGGCTTGAAGGTCGGATGCGCCGCCGAAGGCGAGCCGTCGGGGTTGCGCGCCTGCTCGATGCCGCTGGCCAGCAATTGGGCGTCGGTCGGTTCGCAGACGATGATCTTGGTGTCGGGGCTTTCCTTGGCAAGCACCCGGGCGACACCGCTCAGCGTGCCGCCGGTGCCGTAGCCGGTGACCCAATAGTCCAGCTTCTCGCCGGCGAAATCGGCGAGGATTTCGCGCGCGGTGGTGCGCTCATGGATCTCGGGATTGGCCTCGTTCTCGAATTGCCGGGTCATGAACCAGCCGTGGGCCTTGGCGAGTTCGACCGTCTTGTTGATCATGCCGACGGCGCGTTCGGCGGCCGGCGTGAGAATGACCTTGGCGCCGAGGAAGCGCATCAGCTTGCGTCGTTCGACGCTGAACGACTCGGCCATGGTGATGACCAGCGGGTAGCCCTTGGCCGCACAAACCATCGCCAGGCCGATGCCGGTATTGCCGCTGGTCGCCTCGATCACGGTCTGGCCGGGTTTTAATTCTCCCGACTTCTCCGCTGCTTCGATCACGCCGAGCGCGAGGCGATCCTTGACCGAGCCGAGCGGGTTGAAAGCCTCGATCTTGACATAGAGATTGACGCCCTTCGGGCCCAGCCGGTTGATCTTCACCACCGGGGTGTTGCCGATGGTCTCGAGAATGCTCTGGTATTTGCGTCCCATGGTGCCTCTCCGGATATTGTATGTTTTGCGTGGTGAAATAGGATGTGTTCGAAGTGTTGCGCCAACAATGGGTCAAAAGATAAGCGAGTCCGGTTGGCCCGATTATTGACGGTAGATCATCGAAGGCCACATCGTCAAAGGCTCGGTCATCGATCGCGGTATTATTGCGTCTCAGCCGGACCCGCGTGGTTCAAGCGTTTTCATGATTGTATTTGTCGGCGGATGACGTCGGCAGGATTTTGTATCTAGCGGGCGCGTTCCCACCTATGTTCCGACGGACGCAAGCGGATATCCGAGGCCAAAGGGCTCATTTTGCCTAGCGAACGCGTGGAACGGAGACTGGCGGCGGTGCTGGCGGCGGATATCGCCGGCTACAGCCGGTTGATGGGCCTCGACGAGGAACGCACGCTTGCCCAGCTCAAGGCATTCCGGAAGACGCTGGTTGACCCGGCGATCGCCAGCCATCACGGCCGTATCGTCAAGACCACCGGCGATGGCATGCTGGTCGAATTCGGCAGCGCGGTCGATGCCGCGCGATGCTCGGTTATCATCCAGCAGGAAATGGCCGTCCGAAATTCCAGCGTGCCGCCTGAGCTTCGGATCGAATTCCGCATCGGAATTCATGTCGGTGATATCATCATCGATGACAACGACATCTTCGGCGACGGCGTCAACATCGCTGCACGCCTGGAAGGCATTGCTGAACCGGGCGGCGTTTGCGTCTCGGACGATGCGCACCGGCAAATTCGCGGTAAGGTCGATCATTCCTTCGACGACATCGGCGAGCAGAACCTGAAAAATATCGCCGAGCCGATGCGGGCATGGCGCGTGCGGTTTACCGGCGAAACCGTCCCGGTGGCCCGGCCCGCGGTCGCTCCATCGCAACGGCCACAAACGCTCGCGCTGCCGGACAAGCCGTCCATCGTGGTGCTGCCATTCGACAACATGTCCGCCGAGGCCGGGCAGGAATATCTGGCGGACGGAATCGTCGAGGCGATCACCGCGGCGCTGTCGCGAATTCGTTCCTTCTTTGTCATCGCCCGCAATTCGGCGTTTACCTACAAGGGCCGCGCCACCAATGTGCGCGACATCGGCAGGGAGCTGGGGGTTGCGTATCTGCTGGAAGGCAGCGTGCAGAAGGCCGGAAACCGCCTTCGCATTATCGTCCAGCTCATCGAGACCGAAGGCGGCGCGCATGTCTGGAGTTCGCGATTTGACGGCGCGATCGATGAATTCTTTGATCTCGAGGATCGAATAACCGAGCAGGTAGCGGGCGCGTTGCAGCCGTCCATTCGCGTTGCCGAGATCGAGCGCTCACGGCGGAAACGCCCACAGGATTTAGGATGCTACGACTACACCATGAGGGCGATGCCCTATGTATGGGCGCTGGAAAAGGGCGGAATCTCGCAGGCGCTCGACCTGCTCGAAAAGGCGCTGCAGATCGACCCGGGATATCCGCTCGCGCTATCGCTCGCCGGTTGGTGTCACGCCCAGCGCGGCGTTTATAATTGGACCGACGACATCGCGGGCGAGCAAGCCATGGCGCGCGCGCTGGCCGAACGGGCCGCTAATCTGAGCAGCGACGATCCGTTTATTCTGGCGGTCCTCGGCGCAGTGCATACCTTCGTGCGCAACCACGGAACCGCGCGGGTGCTGCTTGAGCGCGCCCTTTCGCTTGACCCCAATGGCGCGTGGGCCTGGAGCCGGCTGGGATGGATCGAGAATTATGCCGATCAACCGCGCAAGGCGATCGAGAATTTCGAACGCGCGCTGCGTCTTAGTCCTATCGACCCGATGAATTTCAACAATTATGCCGGCATCGGTTCGGCACACGAAGTGGCGCAGGAATACGACAAGGCTGCCGCGTTTTATCGGCGCGCGCTGCAAGAGCAACCCAACGCTAGCTGGATGTATCGACACCTGGCGTCGTCGCTGTCAGGCGCGGGCCGGATCGAAGAGGGGAGGCAGATGCTCGCGGAGATGATGCGCCATTATCCCGATTTGACGGTGTCAAAATACAAGCAGGCGATGGTTTTCTCTCCCGCCGTGCTGGACGTGATGGGTGAAAACCTGAAACGAGTGGGCTTGCCGGACTGACTGCTATGCCCGTTGCACGAAACTGTCGACCACTTTCTTCTCGCCGGCCTTTTCGAATGCGATGGTCAGCTTGTTGCCGTCGATCTTGACGACGTGGCCGTAGCCGAACTTCTGGTGAAACACCCGGTCTTCCAGCGTGAACTCCGAAACGGTGCCGGTCGATTTCGCGATCAGCTCGCCCTCGATCACCATCGGGCCGCGCCTGTTGCGGGAAAAACTGTCGTCGCGGGAGGAAAACGGCGACTGGTTCTCGTCAAAACCGCCGCGGGCCTGGCCCTGTTTTCCCTGACGGCCTCCTTGTCCCGCTTGTCCACCCTGGCCGCGGGCGCGGTTGGCCTGGGCGCGCTGCCAGCCCGGTGTCGAGTAGCTGGAGCCGAAGGATTCGACATTGTCGAAGCGGGAGGGGCCGTAGCCGCTGGCGCCGCCCCAGCCGGAGCCGCCCTTTGACTCCGTGATCTCGACATTGTGCGCCGGTAATTCGTCGAGAAAGCGCGACGGGATGGTGGTCGACCAGGTGCCGTGAATCCGGCGGTTGGTCGCGAAATAGAGCTTGGCGCGGCGGCGCGCCCGCGTCAGCCCGACATGGGCCAGACGCCGCTCTTCCTCGAGCCCGGCGCGGCCCTGTTCGTCGAGCGTGCGCTGGCTCGGAAACAGGCCTTCCTCCCAACCAGGCAAGAAGACGTTGTCGAATTCCAGCCCCTTGGCCGAATGCAGCGTCATCAGCGACACCGCATCGTCCTCGGCGCCGCCGTCGCGGTCCATCACCAACGAGATATGCTCGAGAAAACCTTGCAGGTTTTCGAACTCTTCCATCGAGCGGATCAGTTCCTTCAAATTGTCGAGCCGACCGGCGGCATCGGCGGAACGGTCCTTCTGCCACATCTCGGTGTAGCCGCTTTCGTCGAGCACGATCTCGGCCAATTCCGTATGAGAAGTGACCTCGCGCTGCGCGCGCCAGCGATCGAAGCTCGCGATCAGGCCGCGCAGCGAGCCGCGCGCCTTCGGCTTCAGCTCGTCGGTCTCGACCACGGCGCGGGCGGCCTCGAACAGCGGAATGCGGCGCTTGCGGGCGTGGTCGTGCAGCATCTGCACGGTGGCGTCGCCGAGGCCACGTTTGGGCACGTTGACGATGCGCTCGAAGGCGAGATCGTCGGCCGGCGAGTTGATGGTGCGCAAATAAGCCAGCGCGTCGCGGATTTCGGCGCGCTCGTAGAATCGGGGACCGCCGATCACGCGATAGGGCAGGCCGAGCGTGACAAAGCGGTCTTCGAATTCGCGCATCTGGAACGAGGCCCGCACCAGGATCGCGACGTCGTTGAGACGGTTGCCGGCGCGCTGCAACTCCTCGATTTCCTCGCCGATGGCGCGGGCTTCCTCCTCGGAATCCCAGGAGCCGGTGACGGTGACCTTTTCGCCGTCGACGTCCTCGGTGCGCAGCGTCTTGCCGAGCCGGCTTTCGTTGTGCGCGATCAGATGCGAGGCGGCGGCGAGGATATGGCCGGTGGAGCGGTAATTGCGCTCCAGCCGGATCACCTTGGCGCCAGGAAAATCATGGTCGAAGCGCAGGATGTTGTCGACCTCGGCGCCGCGCCAGCCATAGATCGACTGGTCGTCGTCGCCGACACAGCAGATGTTTTTGGGTGGGGCGGAGGACGCAATGGCTTTGTCGTCCGAGGAATTGGCTTCCGGAATGACGGAAGAGGGATCGATCGCCCCCGGAATGATCGCCGACAACGGCGTGCCCGGCTTGGCCGGGGCCTGCGACAACAGCCGCAGCCACAGATATTGCGCGACGTTGGTGTCCTGATATTCGTCGACCAGGATGAATTTGAAACGATGCTGGTATTGCCGGAGCACATCGGGGTGTTCGCGGAACAGCCGGATATTTTCCAGCAGCAGATCGCCGAAATCGGCGGCGTTGAGGATCTTCAGGCGTTCCTGGTAGCTGGCGTAGAGCTTGCCGCCCTTGCCATTGCCGAACACCGCAGCTTCTCCTGACGGCACCTGCGACGGGGTCAGGCCACGGTTCTTCCAGCCGTCGATCAGGCCGGCCAGCATCCGCGCCGGCCAGCGCTTGTCGTCGATATTTTCCGCGGCCAGAAGCTGCTTCAGCAGCCGGATCTGGTCATCGACATCGAGCACGGTGAAATTGGATTTGAGCTGCACCAGTTCGGCGTGAGTGCGCAGGATACGGCCGCCGATCGAATGGAAGGTGCCGAGCCACGGCATGCCCTCCACCGCCTGGCCGAGCATCTGGCCCAGCCGCAGCTTCATCTCGCGCGCGGCCTTGTTGGTGAACGTGACCGACAGGATTTCGCCAGGGCGGGCGCGACCCTGGCTCAGGATGTGGGCGATCCGGCAGGTCAGCACGCGGGTCTTGCCGGTGCCGGCGCCGGCCAGCACCAGCACGGGGCCATCCAGCGTCTCGACCGCCTCGCGCTGCTCCGGATTGAGGCCCGCCAGATATTGCGGGGTGGCCGCCGCCCGCGCACGCGCGGCGATGCCGCCAGAAACGGGCTGGTGATCGGGGACCTCGCGAGGGGTCAGTTTGTTCGGCTCGGTCATGCGAATCGTCTTATGCCCACGATGGCACCGCGGGGCCGTGAAGGGGAGCCTTGATAGCAGGAATGAAAGCCATATAGGCGTCCGCGAGGCCTTTTGACAGGAGTTATCCCGGCGCCGTTTTGGCGCTTGGGATGGCGTTTTTGTTCCTGCTAAACGCCGCTTTTTTGCCGATTCCGGCCCTTGGCCGGAGGGGAACTTTCGTTCCCGGGCCGGATTATTTCCGCAACGAGGCGCGATGTTGTTGGTCGCGTCAAGATGTGGAAACAGAGGTTCTTGCCATGTTGAGCTGGGTCGTTACGTTTTTGATTGTCGCGTTGATCGCGGGCATTTTGGGTTTTGGCGGCCTTGCCGGCGCCTCGATCGAAATCGCCAAGATCATCTTCTTTATCGCGGTCGTGCTGTTCCTGGTCTCGGCCGTGGTCGGCCTGGCGCGCGGACGCACGCGGGTCTGACCTCATCCTGAGGAGCGTGCTCTCCCGGCAGCGCACTTGCGCTGTCCGGTGCGCGCGTCTCGAAGGATGGGCCGCACGGCGCGGTGCTCGTGGCCCATGGTTCGAGACGGTGCTTCGCGCCTCCTCACCATGAGGGTTTTAACGAGGCAGTTTTCTTCGCATCCTAAGACTTCTTCGCGGGCATCGCGATTCTTCTCCCGATGCTCTCGGGCCGCGCGACCGCAGCATGCCCACCCGCTACCGCATCGATGCGCGTGCGGATATCGGCCGGAAACGGCGCGGCCTTCCTTGCATTCATGTCGATATGGACGGTCATGTTCTCGGACGTGGCCGACAGCCAGCCCTCGGTGGCGTGGCGCAATTCCTCGAACGTATGCAGCCGCTTTTCGTCGGCCTCAACCAGCAGGATCGAGACCTGCACGGGATCGCCGAGATGAATCTCGCGCAAATAGCGCACATGGCATTCCACGGTGAAGGTCGAACCGTGGCGTTCTCGCTTGTAGTCGGGGCCGATCCCGAGCTGCAGCCATAATTCGTCGATGGCGCGGTCGAACATCACGTTGTAATAGGCCATGTTGAGATGGCCGTTATAGTCGATCCATTGCGGCTCGATCTGCATCACCGACGACAGGAACGGCGCTGAGGCGGCCAATTGATCGCCGGCGAGTGTCATCATACCCTCTATGTTCGATTTCAGGGTCTCTTGACCGCCTATATATCCTTTGCCACGGTCGAATGCGCGGAGGATATCGTTTTGGCCACATCGACACCCCATAATTTGAAAAGACCGGAGCCGCGGGCGCTGGCGAGCACACTGGAAGCGCTCGCCGCGCGGTTCGGCAACCGGCTGATCACCTCGCAGGCGGTGCGCGACCAGCACGCGCATACCACGACCTGGCTGGCGCCGCAGCCGCCGGACGCCGTCGTCATGGCGCAGGAGACCGCCGACATCCAGGATGTGGTGCGGATTTGCGCCAAACACCGCGTGCCGGTGATCGCGTTCGGCACCGGCACCTCGCTGGAGGGGCAGGTCAACGCGCCGGCCGGCGGGGTCTGCATCGACCTGCGCGACATGAACCAGGTGCTGGAAGTCCACGCCGACGACCTCGATTGCGTGATCCAGCCCGGGGTCACCCGCAAGGCGCTGAACGAGCATCTGCGCGACCAGGGCGTGTTCTTTCCGATCGATCCCGGCGCCGACGCCTCGCTCGGCGGCATGGCCTCGACGCGGGCGTCCGGCACCAATGCGGTGCGCTACGGCACCATGCGCGACAACGTGCTGGCACTGAAAGTGGTGCGCGGCGACGGCGAGATCATCACCACGGGCACGCGGTCGAAGAAATCCTCGGCCGGTTATGATTTGACCCATCTGTTCGTCGGCGCCGAAGGGACGCTCGGCATCATCACCGAGCTAACGATAAAACTGCGCGGCATTCCCGAAACCATCGCGGCGGCGGCCTGTTCGTTCGAAAGCGTGCGCGGCGCCTGTCAGGCCACTATTCTCGCGATCCAGACCGGCATTCCGGTCGCCCGCATCGAGCTGCTCAATGCCGAGCAGGTGCGGGCCTGCAATTCCTACTCAAAACTGTCGCTGCCGGAGACGCCGCTGCTGCTGCTGGAATTCCATGGCAGCGAAAACGAGGTCGCCGAGCAGTCGAAGAATTTCCACGAGCTCGCCAAGGAATGCGGCGGCGGCGACTTCACCTGGACCACGCGGCCCGAGGACCGCACCAAACTGTGGCAAGCGCGGCACGACGCCTATTGGGCGGTGAAGGCGCTGCGGCCGGGGGCGGGCGTGGTCGCGACCGACGTCTGCGTGCCGATTTCGCGGCTCGCCGATTGCGTCACCGAGACCGAGGCCGACCTCAAGCGGCTGAAACTGCAATCGCCGATCGTCGGTCATGTCGGCGACGGCAATTTCCATTGCTCGCTGTTGTGCGACGTCGACGATCCTAACGAGATGGCGCGCGGCGAGGATTTCATGCACCGGCTGGTCGAGCGCGCGCAATCGATGGGCGGCACCTGCACCGGCGAGCACGGCATCGGGCAGGGCAAGCAGAAATACCTCAAGGCCGAAATCGGCGTCGAGGCGATCGAGGCCATGCGCGCGGTCAAGCAGGCGCTCGATCCGCAGAATATCTTCAATCCCGGAAAGATATTGCCGCCGGCGGCATAAGGCGGCCGGACCTCGCGCGGCTCAGGTCTTCAGCCTGAGCGGCACCGTCAGCGCCGATTGATTGCCGGTGTTTGGATCGGTCACGATCGTGATGAGCTTGGCCTTCCCGTTGCCGGTCAGCACGAACTGCGAATTGCCGACGCGAAAGGTGTTCTTTGTGGTGATGAACGCCCGCGCATTTTGCAGACCTTCGGTAACATCGTTGACGGCGACATTGGCGCGGAAGCCGCTGACCTTGTTGATCGTGACGGTGACCGGCTTTTTCTTGTCGTCGGTGCCGGTCCAGGTGCCCTGCCATTTGGTCGGATCGACCTTGGCGAATTTCGAGCCGGGCGCGATCAGGCTTTGCGGGGTTGCCGCGTAAGCCGATTGCAGGATGCTCATGATGTCTGCCATTGGAAACTCCCTTGACGCGGGACCAGCGGGCGTCAAGGCATTCCTGACCGAACGAAATTAATCGCCGATTAACCATGAGCCGCGCGGCGCCCTTTGCTCTGCGGCGAAAGGTCGCCGAGCGGACAGGCGGCGCGTCGCCGGACGTCAGGTCTTCAGCGTGAGCGGGACCGTCAGCGCGGATTGATTGCCGGTGTTCGGATCGGTCACGATGGTGGTCAGCGTGGCCTTGCCGGCGCCGGTCAGCGCGAACTGCGAGTCTCCGATGCGAAAGGTGTTCTTGGTGGTGATGAACGCCCGCGCGTTTTGCAGGCCGTCGGAAACGTCGTTGACCGTGACATTGGCCCGGAAGCCGCTGACCTTGCTGATCGATACCGTGACGTTCTGCTTCTTGTCGTCGGTGCCGGTCCAGGTGCCCGCCCATTTGGTCGGGTCGACATTGGCGAATTTCGAGCCGGGCGCGATCAGGCTTTGCGGGGCCGCCGCATAAGACGATTGCAGGATGCTCATGATGTCTGCCATTGGAACCCTCCGTTGGCCCAGTGATTTGCGGGCGGCTCGGACATTCCTGGCAGAACAAAATTAATGGTTGATTAACCATCGACCGCACAGTCACGGTCAATTCTCGCCCGACGAGGGTCGCCGGGCGCTCAGGTCGATAACGGCCGTAACTTCAGCTCTTCATCGTGAGATCCGTCGTCGAACTGGTCTGGATGCCGGTCGTTGGATCGGTATTGATCGTGGTGATCGTCGCCTGACCGGTTCCGGTCAGCGCGAACTGGGAATCGCCGATCCGGAACGTGTTGTTGGTGGTGATGAACGCCCGCTGAAACTGGTCGCTGCCGGAACTCGCAAACGTGACGTTAGCGCGATAGCCGCTGACCTTGGTGATCGAAACCGTGACGGGTTGGTTGGAGCTGTCTTTTCCGGTCCAGGTACCCTGCCATTTGGTCGGGTCGACATTGGCGAATTTCGAGCCGGGCGCGATCAGGCTTTGCGGCGTCGACGCGTAGGCGTTTTGCAGGATGCTCATGATGTCTGACATTGGAAATCTCCGCTGGGCCGCGATTGACGGGCGTATGGGATATTCCTGGCTAGACAAAATGGATCGTTGATTAACCACGGCAGCCGCATTCGATGAATTGTGTTGCTGAAGATTTCGAATGGGTTGTTGGAAATTTCCAGCCTCAATAATCGGCTTTCTCGTCGACGCCGTGGCCGCGCTTCGGGATCAGGATGTTGCGATCGAACGACATGAACTGGGTGCCATCGGCTTTCTTGCCGAGTGTCTTCACGGTCACGATGCCCTGGGTCGGCCGCTTGACGGATTCGCGTTTTCCCAGCACTTCGGACTCCGCATAAATGGTGTCGCCGACGAACACGGGCGCCGTCAGCTTGATGTCGGTCCAGCCGAGATTGCCGATCGCCTTCTGGCTGACGTCGCTGACGCTCATGCCGCAGACGATCGAGAGCGTCAGGCAGCTATTGACCAGTGGCCGGCCGAATTCCGATTTGGCGGCGTAGCTGGCATCGAAATGCACCGGATGCTGGTTCATCGTCAAAAGCGTGAACCAGGTGTTGTCGGCTTCCGAAATGGTGCGGCCGGGACGGTGCTCGTAGATATCGCCGATCTCGAAATCTTCGTAATAGCGGCCGTAGCTCTCGCGCAGGCGGCGTCCGCCGACATTCTTCATGCTTGCGACCATGGCGGTTCTCCTAGTCTGTGCGGCGGTTGCGCGTGACGGCTTCGGTATCCTGTCCGAGCGCCGGAATGCGCAGATCGATCTGCGCCGGTTCGTCGCGAAAGCGAATGGCGGAAGCGATATGTTTTCGCCCGCCACTATCAGTCAGCACCATGCCGCGCGCCTTCAATTGCGGATCGGCCAGCATCTCCGGAAAAGTTTGTACCGGCCCGAAGCAGACATCGAGGCTCGATAACCATTCGGTCCAGTGCGCCAGCGGCTTCTCGCGAAACATCGCGTCGAAAAATGCGATCACCGGGGCCTGATGCGGTCCGGGGCCTTGCAGGCAGAGGTCGATCAAGTCGCCGCGTCCGACGGCCTCGAGCAGGTTGCGGACGAACTTCTCTTCCTGTCCCGCGAGGGTCAGATAGCGATCGTCCGAGGTGCGATAGATGCGATAGAACGCGGCGCCGCCGGTGGTGCGTTCATGTTTGGCAATTTGCTGGCGATTTTCAGCCATCGCCGGTCCCAGCACATTGACGCAGGCCGATACCATCGAATCGTACATCGATATGTCGATGTAATCGCCGAGGCCGGTTTGGGTCCGGCGCAGCAGCGCCATCAACACGGCAGAAAGGCCCTGCAGGCCGGAGAGAATGTCGGCCGCCGGGATGCCCGGAATCGCCGGCACATCGTCACTGCCGAGCGTGATGCTGAGCGCGCCGCTCATCGCCTCGATCGCAAGGTCGTGGGCGGGCCGGCGCAGGTACGGGCCCTGCTGGCCGAAGGCGCCGATCGAGCAATAGACGATGCCGGGGTTGCGCGCCTTGACCTGCTCGTAGCCGACGCCGAGCCGCGTCACGACGCCCGGCCGAAAGCTCTCGACCACGACGTCGGCGCTCTCGCACAGTTTCAGCAACGTCTCGCGATCGCCGTCCTGCTTGAGGTCGAGCACGATGCCCTTCTTGCCGCGGTTGACGTTGCGGAAGAAAACCGTGCTGTCGCCGTCAGGCTTGCCGATGCCGCGGCCGGGATCGCCCGTGGGCGCCTCGACCTTGATCACCTCGGCGCCGTGATCGGCCATCGCCGAGGTCAGATAGGGGCCGGGCAGGAACGACGAGAGATCGATGACGCGGATGCCGCTGAGTTTCATGCGGCGTCACCGCTCGACGGCCGCATAGGCCCGTTTCGGCAACAGCTTGTCGTTGTCGGCGCCGAGCGAGGCGCAGACCGGGGAGTGCAGGCGGCTGCCGTCGACCTTGATTGGATTCGAGAGCAATCGCAGTTCCGGATTGGCCGGATGCGCCACGGTGTGGATCATTCCCGTTTTTTCGACAAACGGGTTCTGCAACGCCTGCGGCAGATCATAGACCGGGCCGACCGGCAGCTTGCCGGACAGCCGCTTCAGCCATTCCGCGGTCGTGGCCTTGCGGAATTCCTCATCGAGCACCGTGCTGAGCGCCTCGCGATTGATCCGGCGCGCCTCCGGCGAGGCAAAGCGCGGATCCTGCAACAAATCGTTGCGGTTCAGCGCCGAGGTCAGGCCGGTCCAGAATTTTTCCGTCATGCACATCACGAACACCCAGCCGTCCGCGGTCGGGAAGGTCTGCACGGGGGCGACCGAGAAATGAGAGCTGCGCGGCATGCGCTCGGTGACGTCGCCGTGATTCAAGAACCAGGTTGCGGTATAACCGAGTTGATGAAGGGCGACGTCGAACAGGCAGGTGTCGACGTCGCAGCCTTTGCCGGTGCGGCGCGCCTGCATCAGGCATGACAACAGCCCGAGCATTCCGACCACGCCGGTCATGTAGTCGACGATCGACGGTCCGAACCGCGACGGCGGGCTGTTCGGCTCGCCGGTGATGCTCATCAGCCCGGCTTCGGCCTGCATCAGATAGTCGTAGCCGGGCCACGCCTTGCGCTCGTTGTCGCGGCCATAGGCGGAAATATGCAGGCAGACGATCGCGGGGTTGAGCCGTTTCAGGCTGGCATAGTCGATGGCCAGTTTTTCCGGCAGATCGCCGCGCAGATTGTTGACCACGGCTTCGGATTCGACCACCAGCGCCTCGAACGCTTCACGGCCTTCGGGCGATTTGAGGTCGAGCGTGATGCTGCGCTTGCCGGCGTTCCAGCTCTGGAAATATTCGCTGTCGGCGGCGCCGAGCAGGCGCGGGCCGGTGTAACGCGCGGGGTCGCCGCCGTTGGCGTTCTCGATCTTGATCACATCGGCGCCGAGTTCGGAGAGAAAGGTGGTGCCGTAGGGGCCGGCGCCGAACTGCTCGATCGCCAGGATGCGTAAACCTTCAAGCGGCCTCATGTGACCTGGTTCCTCTTGATCCATTGTTTGGCGATGATCATCCGCTGCATCTCATTGGTGCCTTCGCCGATGCAGGTCAGCGGCGCGTCGCGGTAGAGGCGCTCGATGTCGTATTCCTTGGAATAGCCATAGGCGCCGTGGATGCGCAGGCCCTCGGTGCTGTTTTCAAGTGCTGCTTCGGAGGCAAAATATTTGGCCATGCCGGCCTCGAGATCGCAGCGCTCGCCACGGTCGAAGGCGGCGGCGGCATCGAGCGTCAACAGCCGCGCGGCGCGGGCGCGGGTCGCCATCTCGCCGAGTTTTAACTGGATCGCCTGATGTTCCGCGATCGGTTTTCCAAATGTCTTGCGGATCTGGGCATATTGCGTTGACAGCGCGAGCGCGCCTTCGGCGATGCCGACGCCGCGCGCGGCGACGTTGATGCGCCCGAGTTCGAGCCCGCCGGTGGCCTGCTTGAAACCGCGGCCCTCGACCTCGCCGATCAGATGGTCGGCGGGAACGCGGTAATTATCAAAAACCATCTCGGCGGAATCGATCGACTTGTAGCCGAGCTTTTCCAGCTTCTTGCCGACCGCGAAGCCCGGCCCCTTCGGCGCGATGAACAGGCTCATGCCGTTGTAGCGCGGCTGCGCGTGGGGATCGGTCTTGACCAGCAGCGCGAAGGCCGAGCCCTCGATGCCGTTCGAAATCCAGGTCTTGGTGCCGTTGATGACGTAGCTGTCGCCGTCGCGGCGCGCGGTCATGCGGATGCCCTGCAAATCCGTGCCGGCATCCGGTTCGGTCAGCGCCAATCCACCGCGGATTTCGCCCGAAGCAAGCTTTGGCAGCCAGGTCTGCTTCTGCGCCGGCGTGCCGAATTTCTCGATCGCCAGCGCCAGCATCAGATGCGAGTTAAAGATGCCGGTGATCGCCATCCACACGCTCGATATCCGCATCACGATGCGGGCATAGGTCGTTGCGGGAAGGCCAAGTCCGCCATATTCCGGGCTGACGGTGGCGCCGAACAATCCGAACTGCCGCATCTGCTCGACGATCTCGGCCGGCCAGCGGTCTTCGTGATCGTATTGCTTGACCACCGGCCGGACGTCCTTTTCGAGCCAGCGGTCGATGGTGTTGAGCAGCAGCTCTTCGTCGGCCGGATCGAAATTTCGGATCGTCGACGGTCCGTTCATGGCGATATCTTCCTGACGAAATTTTCCCGCGGCGACGGCGGCGGTCACAGCAAAGCTGTCCGGACAGGTAGAGCGGAAGGCTCCGGGCTGTCAAGGCGATTTGTCGAACGCTGTCCGCAGGCGGAACGTCAGCCGCCCTGATTGCGGCGAAGCGTCATCGCGTAACGAAAACGATGCGCCGGATGCAGGTTGAACGCGATCTCCGCGATCTTGCCAGAGTCGAGGCGATAGGTCCGGCGCACCTCGATCCCCATGCTGCCGGCCTTGACCTCGAGCTTCTTGCCGAGCGGCGACGGCACGTCGCGGGCGGACAGCACCTGTTCGATCTCGTTGATGTGGACGCCGTGCATGTCCTCGATCCAGGCGTAGATCGGGCCCGGCCGCTTTCCGATCAGGCGCAGCACGTTGGCATAGTCGGCGTGGATGTAGACTTCCATCCAGCAGATCGGCGCGCCCTGGCCCGGCGCGTAGCGCAGGCCCTCGATCCGCACCCATTGCTCGCCTTCCGTGCATCCCAACCGCTGTGCCAGCTTGAAATCGGCCCGCACCGGCTTGCTGCTGCCGACTTCATATTGCGTGCCGGTGGCGTACTGGACCAGTTGTTCGATTGAGGCGACCTCGTGCACGTAGGGATTGGTCGGGCCGGAATTGACGACCGTCGTTCCCGATCCCTTTCGCGGCGCAACCAGCCCTTCCATGCGCAGATGACGCAAGGCTTCGCGAACGGTGTGACGGCTGACGGCGTGATGGCGGCCGAGCTCGATCTCGGACGGCAGCAGCGCGCCGACCGGCGTCCGGCCGGCCTTGATGTCCTGTTTGAGCGCCTGCACCAGTTTCAGATACAGCGGCTCCTTGGCCGCATCGGATCGCGCTGCCGGCCGGGTAGGCTGCTTTTTCTTCGCCTTGCGCATGTCGCTCCGTTTCGGCGCTGTCCATCCCCCGCGCCTTGACGGTTATTCGTCGCGCGTCTAAGGAAGTTGTCCGGACAGATTTGATAGCCTTACAAAAACAAATATCACAGCTTCGGGGAGGAAGATAATGTTGACCGTCAATGCAGGGGCGCGGCTCGACCGTCTGCCCCCGTCGCGCTTTCACTATCGCATTCTTGGACTGATCGGCGGCGGGATGTTTCTCGACGGGTTCGAGATCTACCTGCAGGGCGGCGTGCTGGCGGCCTTGATCGGCCTCGGATATTCGACGCCGGCGATGAACGCCAACTTCATCTCCGCGACATTTGCCGGCATGGTGATCGGCGCCTGGCTGGCCGGCATCGCCGGCGACCGCTACGGCCGGCGCTTCTCCTACCAGTTCAACCTTTTGGTGTTCGGTCTCGCCTCGTTCGCCGGCGCCGCCGCGCCGTCGATGGACTGGCTGATCGTCGCCCGCTTTGTGATGGGCATCGGACTCGGCGCCGAGATCGTCGTCGGCTATGTCACGATCTCGGAATTCACGCCGCCCGCGAGCCGCGGCCGCTGGGGCGCGGGGCTTGCGGTCATCACCAATTCCGCGCTGTTCATTTCGGCGGTGGTCGGACGCGCCGTCATCCCGAGCTACGGCTGGCGCTGGATGTTCGTGATGGTCGGCATCGGCGCGTTGATCGTCTGGTATTTGCGCAAGGGCATGCCGGAATCGCCGCGCTGGCTCGAGGCGCACGGCCGTTCCGAGGAAGCCGAACGGATCATGAGCGGCATCGAGGCCGAGGTCGAGCAATCGACCGGCCAGAAACTGCCGGCCGCCGCCAATGTGCTGGACCAGAGCTCCGTTCAGTCGACCGGCAAGCTCAGCGATCTCTTTTCGCGCGAGATGCTGCCACGCACCATCGTCGGCAGCGTGATCCTCATTACGCTCAACACCGCGATCTACGGTTTCGTCGCGTTCCTGCCCTCGTTCATGGTGCGGCAGGGGCTCACCATCACCACGTCGCTGAACTACACCACGCTGATGAGTTTTGGTGGCCCGGTCGGCGCCGTGCTCGGCATGCTGCTGGCGGACAAGTTCGGACGCAAGCCATGTACCGTGCTGTTCTCGTTCCTGGCGATCATCTGCGGCGCGATCTATCCGCAACTGTCCGACCCGACCTATGTGACGCTGACCGGCTTCATCCTGGTGGCGGCGATCTTCGTGCTGGTCGCAATCGCCTGGGGCATGTACGTGCCGGAGCTGTTTCCGACCACGATCCGGATGCGCGGCACCGGCTTTTGCAACACGCTCGGCCGCTTCATGACCATTTTGACGCCGCAGATCGTGACGGCGCTGTTTGTCAGCGCCGGAATTTTTGGGGTGCTCGCCTTCGTGGTCAGCCTTCTGGTGCTGCAGGCCATCGTGGTCATGGTGCTTGGCATCGAAACCAAGCAGATGCCGCTGGAGGCGCTGTCGGAAGCGATGATCGCCCGCAACAAGGCCGCCGCCACCTCGGCGCTGGCCGCGGAGAGGCCGGCGACGTCGTAGGCTTCTTCACCTCTCCCAAAGGGAGAGGTCGATCTGCGCAGCAGATCGGGTGAGGGGTTTCGCCTTATCGATAGGGCGTACCTCCTCACCCCAACTCTTTCCCCACGGGAGGGGGCGCGTTTCCGTCGCGGTTACTACGGCTCGCGCGACCGCCACAGCGAGCTTTCCGCCGCCGACTGGATGATAACAGCGGCATCGTCCGGCAGCAGGAAGCCGTCGCGCTCGAGGTTGCGCGCGGCGATCCGGATCTGGTTCACATACTCGTTGCGGGTCTTGTAGCGCTCCAGCACCGGGCGACGGTTGTCGTGCCTGGCGTCGGCATCGGCCTTGGTGCGCGGAAACGCAACATAGGCGCCGGCCAACATGCAGGCGAACGAGAGCGGCGGATTCTGCTGGGCATTGGCGCCGAGCGGCACCTGCTCGTCGGGCAGCCGCACGCCGCCAAGGGCGTTGCCGTCGGCGTCACGCTTCGGAATCTCGATCACCGCCTTGGGCAGGTTGGCCGGCGCGCGCAGCACGGTCTTGTCGCCATTGGCCGGCTCCAACGGCATCAGCCGGCTGGGCGGCGGTTCGGTGCCCCTGGCGACCCAGTCGTCGAGATGCAGCAGGGTCGCGCGCGACACCGGGCTCCAGTCGAGCGTAGCGGGCGGCAGATCGCATTTGGCTTTAGGCAGTAGCGCGTGCGAAGCGCCGGCGATGTCGTACATCCGCACATTGGGCGGAATCGGCAGGTCGGTGGTGCCGCCGTCACCGCCGGTCCGACCGAGCGAAGCGCGCAGCGAATAGAAGTCGGTGGTGGAGCTGATCATCAGCATCAGCGGCGGCTTCTCGCCGCGCTCCTTCACACGCTTGATGATCTCGCCGATGGTCAGGACGCTGTCATGGACGCCGGGAAATTCCGGATCGGCGAAGTCGGGCGCACCAGTGGCGCTGGATTTCGGCCCGGTGCCGGATTGCATGATCGGCAGCATGCCTGCGCCGGAGACGAACACATGCATGCCGTCGAACACGCGCCGGTCGCCGGCCATGTTGAAGCCGTTATACAGGAAGGTTTTCAGGTAGCGGCCTGATTGCGACTTGCCGGAGGCAAGCATGTGCTTGATCGCACCGTGCAGGGGATTGGCGGTGCCGGCGGAATCGGCGGCCGCATTCCTGAGGAAATCAGCGGCGTCCCGCACGATCGCAAAACCGACGCCCTCGACAAAATGCTTTTTGCCGGAGCCGTCGGTGAAGGTCGGCAAATCCGCACCCTGGCCGAGCTCCCACATCACCTCGGCGATGGCAAAGCCGTGATCCTGCAGAAAGCCGGTGCCAACCTCGGTGGTGCCGGATTCGAAGGGCTCGTCGCGCGGGCTGTTGTAGAGCGCCTGGGCATAGACCCGGCCGCGGTTGGGGATATCGACCAGCAGCGTGCCGTTGCCGCTCTTCGGGTTCTTCGGAAACATCAGCGAGATATTGGCCGAATACTCCACCATGCCGTGGGCATTCTTCGCGGCCTTGTCGATATCAGGGATTTTTTCGGTCGACGCCAGTTCGCCTGAGATGCGGCCCTGCCACCAGACGTATTCGCCCGGCCTGAACGTGCCGTAGCTTTGCTGCGAGGTGATCTCCAGTTTTGTCAGCTTCGCGACGGCAGGAGAGACACTCATGCCGCAGGCGAGAGCCGAAATCACCAGCGCTGCGGCAGCAGAACCAAGACGCGTCATTGCAAAACTCCGGGATTGCCTCAATGCGGGACGCGCACCATACAGCACGGGTGACGGCTGGGATCAAACCTCGCGGCGATCAACTTGTCCGGCGCTGCGGATTATTGCATCGCATCAATCAGCGGATGGCCGACGCGCGATCAGGTCGATTTCGATCAGCGCGTCATAGGCCAGTCCTGTAACGCCGACGCAGGTACGTGCGGGCAGACGGTCTGGCGCGAAATAGCCGCGATAGGTTTCGTTCATCGCGGCGTAGTCGCGCTTGAAGTCGGTGAGATAAATCCGTGCCATCGCGACATTTTCGAAGCCGAGCCCGACGCCGCTCAGCACCTTTTTCAAATTCGCCATCACGGCATGGGTCTGGTCGACAATGCCCTCGGGTAACACGCCGGGCGCCTCGGGCGTATCCGGCATTTGGCCGGTGATGAGGACAAACCCGTCGGTTTCGACCGCGTGGCTGAACGGGGCAACCGGCTTCGGGCCCCCGGCAATCATGTAAAATTTCATGGAAATTCCCTTGGGCTCGTTCTTACCGGTCAACTCCCGTTCGGTCCGGCAAAAACCCGTTTGCTCAATATGGCATGGACGCCCCAATTGCCATCGACCACTTGGGTCACGCCGAAATCCACCGCCGCCGAGATCAGCGCGATGGCCTCGTCTTCGCTCAGTCCCCTGGTGTTCATCAGGAACCGGCGCACTTTCCGAAATGCGTCCTTCATCGCGAGATCGAGCGAGGATTTCGCGTAGACTTCGCTTTGTCCCTTGGCGCCGAATTCGGCGAGATAGTTCGGATGGCTGAATCCAGTCAGCACCCAGTCGGTTTCGGTTTCGATCAGCGGATAGGTCAGGTCGGCGAAAGGCCGGCCGGCATGATCGGACTTCTTGTGCAGTACGACCTCGAATGTGCCGGTCATCGAACACTCGATCGCGGTGCCCGAGAGTTCGCCGTCGCCCTGTGCGGCGTGAGGATCGCCGATCGACAGCAACGCTTCCGGCACCGAAACCGGAAGATAGACCGCGGCTCCCTTTCCCAGTCGCCAATTGTCGAGGTTGCCGCCGAAATAGGCCGGCGGCACGGAATCGACCAGGCCGGATTCACGCGGCGCCACGCCAATCACGCCGAAATGCGGCCGCAGCGGAATCCGCACGCCCTCGAGTACGCCGTGCCGCCGCCGGATCGTCTCGGCCGCAACGGGAATGCCGGGATAGTCGTAGGTCGGGTGCACGACCCCGGATGGATCGGTCTGCGGCTGCCAGCGATAGGAATAAATCGCTTCGGCGTGCGGTTCGTCGCCCGGAAAGATCTCAAAGATGGTGACCGCCTCGCGCGGCTTCGGTTCGGAAAGCAACTCGTCGTAATGGTAGCCCCACCACGCCGCGACGCTGCTGCCGAAGATTCTTCCCTTCAGGTCGGGATTGCGGCTCGGGCGCGGCACCATGTCGAGAATGCGAACCTCCAGCACGTCGCCCGGCTCGGCGCCCTTGACCGCGATCGGCCCGGTACAGATGTGCACGCCAAAACCCTCGCCGGCGCCGCGGCCGTAGATCGACGCATCCATCGGACCGGCGCCGCGACGTTCGACGCCCTTGCCCTCACGGGTCCAGCGAAACACGCTCTCGGCGCCGGGATCGCCCAAGATCATGCGCTCGGGATCGTCGGACGCGTGCTGGGTCAGGGTTTCGACGGTCACGGTGTCGCCCGACGCGATCTCGATCAGCGGCTTCAGCGAACGGCTGAAGAACCCCCAATGGACCCGCGTCGCATCGACCGGCAGATGATGATGAGCCGGCTTGTCCCGTTGGCGCGTGGCCAGTTCGACCGGCTGCGGTCCGGTCGACGCGATCGTGGGAGCCGGTCGATGCGGGCGCAATTGCGCGATCGCGGCCTGGGGCCAGCCGCGCTGGCCGGCCCTGACACCGAGACCCGACAGCCGTTCGGCCTGCTGTTGCCGGAACGCCCGAGGCGACAGCCCGAACCGGTCGCGGAACGAGCGGCTGAAATGCGCGGCGTCGCTGAAGCCGTAACCGAAGGCGATATCGGAGACCGAGCGGTGCGCCTCCGTTGGGTTGGCCAAATCACTCCAGCAATGCTGCAGCCGGCGCTCGCGCAAGTAATGCGTGAAATTGTCGCCGGTCGTCTCGAACAGCTTTTGCAGATATCGCTCCGAGATGCCTTCCATCTGCGCGATGCGTGCCGGCGTGATGTCGGGATCGCCGAGTTTGCGTTCGATGCTGTCGTAGATTCGTTGCAGCAGCGCGGTCTGGGTGCCGACGCCGGCCGCTTCCGTGGCCCCGGAGGATTTCTGGCGCGACAGCGTCAGCAACATCTCGGCCAGGCTGAGCCTGATCGTGTTCCAGGCTTCGGGCGACAGCGTCTCGAGCGCCTCGGCGGCGGCTTCCAGGGTGTTGCCGAGCACATCGGCCAATCCGCCCGATAGCATGATGGTGGCGTCGCGGCATTCCGGCAGGCTGATCTTGCGGCCGCCAAAACTCTCCGACGTCACCGAGAGCACGATAGCGCGCATGTCGCGGTGAAAAGTCACGCGCCAGTCATTCTGGCGCGGCAGCAGGATGATGCGGCCGGCCGGAACCGTTTGCGGCGATCCGCCGGCCTTCAGCACTGCGCCATCCTCGGCCGGCATCAGCAGGATCGGAAGCTCCGCTCGCCGGGGCAGTGGCGAGAAAACCTGCGGGCCTGCGGCAAAGCGCATCAGGCCGACGCCGTCCAGCGAAGCCCGGGAGAGCGCCGTGGCATGTTCGCCATATTTGGCCGAAAGCGGCGAAGATCGCAGGCCGAACCCGGCCAACACGTCCTGCCAGGCTTCGATCCTGTCGTTCTCCGAGTACGACTCGCTGGTAAACGCGTGGATGCTCATGCTTCGGCCAACGCAATGAACCACTTCCGAAGCAACGGTCATGCCAACCGGCATGCCCGGACAAGCCATGCCCCGGCAATCGGCGCCTCGCGCCGCCGGTAGCTCCGCCAGAACCGGAAATGCCCGCGGGCAGTCAAAACCGCGAAGTTCTCCTTAAGTGCGGGTGAAAACGTTCTTCCGGATCGAGCCGTGCACGCCCCAATTGGCGTCGACGACCTGGGTCACGCCGAAATCAGCCGCGACCGACATCAGTGCGATCGCTTCGTCCTCGCTCATGTGGTGAACCGTCATCAGGAACCGGCGAAGCTTTCGGAACGCATCGCGCATGGCTTTGTCGAGGCTCGAATGGTTGACGATGTCGGTTTGGGCATTGGCGCCGAGTTCGGCGAGATAGTTTGGGAACGTAAAGCCGTACATCGACCATTGCTGGTCGGTTTCCAGCATCGGATGGGTCAGGCCCTCCATGATCGTCCCGCCGAGATCGCGGTTCTTGTGCAGGATGAACTCGAAATCGCCGGTCAGCGAGGTCTCGATCGCAGTGCCGCCGAGTTCGCTGTCGCCCTGCGCCGCGTGGGGATCGCCGACGGAAAACAGCGCGTCCGGCACCGCGACCGGATAATACATCCGCGCGCCCTTGCCGACGCGCCAGTCGTCGATATTGCCGCCGGTATAGCCGGGCGGAATCGAACTGACGAAATCGGATTCGGCGGGCGCCAGCCCCATGGTTCCGAAGTGCAGCCGCGCCGGCACCCTGACATTCGGCAGGATGTTCTCGCGCTTGCGCACCAGGCTGTGGTCGACGCGCACGCCCGGATAATCGATGGTCGAATGCACGATGCCGTCAGGGTCGGTCTGCGGCGTCCACCGATAATTGTAGACGGCCTTGGCGTAGGGTTCACCCGACGTATCGAGCTCGAAGATGGTGATGATTTCGCGCGGCTTCGGCTCCTCGATCAGGTCATGATAATGGAATCCCCACGATGCGGCGACGTTGGAGCCGAAGCAGCGTCCGGCATGGCAGGCGTTGCAACTCGGGCGCGGCCGGACATCGAGAATACGCACTTCAAGGATGTCGCCCGGCTCTGCGTTCTCGATCGCGACCGGGCCGGTCAGAAGATGCACGCCGACGCCTTCGCCGGAGCCGCGCTGGAACGGGCCTTCGGTCGGTCCCGCGCCGCGGCGAACCACGGCTTTATGTTCCCTGGTCCATTCGAACACGCTCTCGGCGCCGGGATCGTTGGCGATCATGCGTTCGTAATCGTCGTTGGCGTGGTGCGTCAGCGTCTCGATGGTGGCGCGATCGCCCGACTTCAGCGTCAAGGCCGGCTTGGCTTTCTTGCTGAAATAGCCCCACTGGACGTTGGCAGGTGAAACCGGAAGGAGATGATGTTTCATGCGATGGCCTCGGATAATTCGTGCGGGACGCAAGATTTCGTAAAGTTTCGTTCGGTTCAGGGATGACATCCGCCGGAAGCGGCTGACGCCGCTTCATGCAGGCGCCACGGTCGGCTTGTCGGCATCCATCGCGTTGAGAAAGCGCGCGGTGATCGGGTTGCGTGGATTGGTGAGAACCTGGTGCGCGGGGCCTTCCTCGATGATGGCGCCGCCGCTCAGGAATACGACGCGGTCGGCGACTTCGTCGGCGAAGCGCAATTGATGGGTCGAGATGATCATGGTCAGGCCGTCCTCGACGGCCAGCCGCCGGATCACTTCCAGCACTTCATTGACCAGTTCCGGATCGAGCGCCGAGGTCGGCTCGTCGAGCAGCAATACGGCGGGATTGGGCGCGATCGCACGTGCGATGGCGACACGCTGCTGCTGACCGCCCGACAGATGTCTCGGCAAGGCATGGACCCGCTCGCCCAGTCCCACGCGCTCGAGCAGTTCGCGCGCGCGGCGCTCGGCGTCCTCGCGCGAAACGCCATGGACCCAGCGCAGCGGGCCCGCGACGTTTTCCAGCGCAGTCAGATGGCCGAACAGGTTGAATTGCTGGAACACCATGCCGACACCGACGACGGCGCGCTCCTCGGCCAGCGCCCGCGGCGACAGCGGCTTGCCGTCCTCGCGAAAACCCATGCGGCGGCCGCCGACCTTGACGATGCCGGCGTCCCAGCCTTCGAGGTGGTTGATGCAGCGGAGCAGCGTGCTCTTGCCCGATCCGCTGGGGCCGAGCAGTGCCACGACTTCGCCGAGCCGGATGGTCAGATTGACGCCGGCAAGGACGGGCTGAGTGGTGTAGGCCTTGTAGAGGCCGCTGACGTCAACCACCACTTCGTTGCGCGCGAGGCCCGCCGATCGTCTGGTCCGATCCGCCCGCGATACTTTGGTGTCCCTGGAAGTCGCGGCTTCTCCAGACTGCACCGGCACGGTGGCGATCGGATCGCCTGCAACGGCCTGCAACGCCAGCGGTGCGCGGTACCACGGCAACAGCCGGGTGAAGCGGCTTTCCGTCGCCGGCCGGTCGAGATCGAGCGCCCGTTCCACGAATAGCTGGATCACGCTGACGCCGGTCGTAAGCAACAGATAGATCAGTCCGGAGGCGAAGAAGATCGAAAAGAAATCGAATGTCGAGGAGGCGAGCTGCGTGCTTCGCAGCGTCAGCTCCTGCACCGAGATCACGCTCGCCAGCGATGAATTCTTCAGCGCGCTGACGGTCTCGTTGCCGAACGCGGGAATCATCATGCGGATGGCCTGGGGCGCGATGATGCGCCGCATCAGCAAAGATGGCGTCATGCCGAGCGCCTGGCCGGCCAGCACCTGGCCGCGGTCGATGCCGAGCACGCCGGCGCGGAGCATCTCGGCGATGAACGGCGCTTCATTGGCCGCCAGCGCCAGACCGGCGGCGCCGATCGCGCTGAGCTTCAGCCCGATCTGCGGCAACGCGTCGTAGGCAAAGACCATCTGCAGGATCAACGGCGTGCCGCGAAAGACGATGGTATAGCCCCGGGCGAATATAGCCAGCGCCGCAAAACGGCTGAGCTGCATCGCCGCAAGGACCACGCCGAGGATCAGCCCGCCGCCGAGACCGAGGGCCGTCACCGCCAGGGTGAACCATACGCCCGTGATCAGATACGGCAGGCTGAGATAGTGAAGGAACAGCGACATCAATCGGCCATCAGAATGTCCGGTTCCTTGAAGTTGTTCGGATCGAGATCCCACTTCTTGAGCAGTTCCTGATGGATGCCGGCTTTCTGGAGTTCGATCAGCGCCGCCATCACCGCATCGCGGAATTCAGGCTTGTCCCTCGGTACGCCGATGCCTACCGAGTAGGGGATCGTGACCGCGATCGCCTTCTCCAGCTTGTCGGGGTTGGCCTTCACCGCCTGGTCCACGGTGTTGACGTCGTTGACATAGGTGTCCGCGCGGCCGGCGAGGATCGCCTGGATGCAGTTTGCATTATTCTCGTAGAGCTGCAGTGTGGGCTCGGGCTTGCCCTCGGCCTTGCACTTCGGCATCAGGTCCTGCACCAACGGCACCTCGACGAAGCCGGTATTCTCGGCAGCCGCCGCGCCGCACATCGACGTGTTGATGCCGGTGATTTTTTTCGGGTTGCCCTTGGCAACGAGGACGCCGTCGAACACCTTCGAATAGGTGATGAAGTCGGCGGCCTTGGCCCGCTCCTTGGTGGCATAAATATCGGAGATCACGATGTCGGCCTGGCCGCTCGACAATGTCGTCAGCAGCGCGGCGAAGGTCACCGCCTTGTAGGTCAGTTTGAAACCGAGGCATTCGCCGATCTGCTCGCCGATATCGATGTCGAAGCCGACATATTTGTCCGGGTCTTTCGGGTCGATCGCTTCATAGCCGGGCGTGTGGGGATTGATCGCGTTGACAAGCGTCTTGCCTTTCCAGGCCGGATATTTGGCCTGCAGCGCGGCACATCCGGCCGGCGCAGCCGCCTGGGCCTGGCCCGAGAAGCAGACCGCGATCAAGCCCGCGGCAGCGATCGCAACATTGCGGAAGCGGCCGGCGGATCCGTTTTTCTCGCGCAGGCTTCCGAACAGGCTTCTTGAAAAATTTCCTGAAAAATTGTTGGGCACCATGGAGCAGACTCCTCTGTTGCTGACGAGCGGAAACGCCCGACAAGGCTGACTGGCGTTCAAACGGTAGAGGTGGCCCGGATCGAATGCTTGTCTGCAGGCGTACAAACCCTTGCAGGCGCCACGCCAATTTTTGTGCATCGGCCGCACGTTTCGCGGGCGACATGCATAAATAGCGATCATCGTTCACGCGGCTCTCGAAGCGCCGCGAGTTGAAGTTCTGCGCCGGGCCGGTGCAGGCAGAGGGTCAGGTTGGCGATATCGCGGTGCAGCACAACGACCGGATGCGATCCGGTTTCGGTTGCGTCAGCAAACGAAAGCCTCGCGACGTCCGACCGCTATGCTTGTCCGCTCGATGTTGGCCTGCCTACGCCGAATGGAGCAGATGCAGCGGCAGGATTGCGCGTTGCCGATCGAGGGGGCGCAAGGGTATGGTGCCGCCCAAAGCGTCCGGCGCTGGAGACCTTCGCGACCGGCTGTCACAATAAACGACTGGGAGGATTTCCGATGACACAGCGCCTTTCACGCCGCGATTTCGCCTTTGCCTCGGTCGCCGCTTTGGCGGCGCCGGCCTTGATCCGCTCGGCGCGGGCCGATGAGCCGTTGCGGCTGCGGTGCTCACTCGACACCGCGCCTTCGCATCTGCGTAACGTCTCGATGAAGGACTATCTCGGCAAGGTCGAGGCGGCGTCCAACGGCAAGATCAAGACCGAATTGTTCGAGAGCGGCCAGCTTTATCCGGACCTCGAGGTCGGCAAGGCGCTGATCCAGGGTCAGCTCGAAATGGCGGCGCCCGGCAGCTGGACCATCACCGGCATCGTCTCCGACGCGGATTGCTTCCAGCTTCCGGCGCTCTACGGCCAGCCGATCGAACTGATCCACAAGGTGATCGACGGCAAGGCCGGACAGTATCTCAACGGCCAGATCCAGCAGAAACTACGCTCGCATGTGATCGGTCCCTATCTCGATCTCGGCTTCCAGAACTGGTACAGCTCCAACAAGCCGATCGCGAGCCTTGCCGATCTCAAGGGCATGAAGATCCGCAACTCCGGCGGCGCCGGGCAGGCGTGGCGCGCCCGTTTCCTCGGCGCGATCCCCAACACCACCGCATGGCCGAACGTGCCGCTGGCGCTGTCGCAGGGCACCTTCGACGGGCTGGTGTCGTCGAACGAGAGCCTGGTCAGCGCCAAGCTGTGGGATTCCGGCGTCAAATATTCGCTGCAGGATCGCCAGTTCGTCGCCGAATACATCCCGATGACCAGTCAGGTGTTCTGGGACAAGCTGTCGCCCGATCTGCAGAAAATGATGACCGACATCTGGGCGCAGAACATTCCGACCTACCGCACCAACATGGCGGCGGCCCAGACCAAGGCGCGCGGCACGCTGGAAGAGCACGGTGTCAAGATGGCCGACCCGACGCCGGAGCAGAGCGCCGCCGAACGCAAGAAGATGATGGTGGAACAGGATCAGCTGGCCAAGGACATCAAGGTCGATCCCGAGATGGTCAAGCTGATCATGGCGGAAGTCGGCAGCGGCAGCTGACGCGTGACTCCATTCAGGCTGTCGGTCGCGCTGCATTGGTGGGATAAAGTCGAGGAGACCCTGGTCGGTCTGCTCGGCCTGATCGCGCTGGTGATCGGTCTCTTGCAGGTGATCGGACGCTACTTCGATCCGGCGCGGGCCATCAGCTACGCCGAGGAAGTGATCGTCTATCTCATCGTCTGGGCGATCATGATCGTCTCCAGCCAGTTGGTCCGCCGCGACGGTCACGTCCGTCCGGACCTGGTGCTGCGGCTGTTGTCGCCGCGCTGGCTGCGGATCATGGAAATATTCAATTGCCTGGTCGCGATCGTGTTCTGCGCCGCGCTGGTCTGGTACGGCTACCAGATCGTCGACACTTCGCTGTTGATCAACGAGACCAGCTCGACCGACCTGCAATTTCCGATGTGGATTTATTACCTGGCGTTGCCGGTCGGCAGCGCCCTGATGCTGGTGCGCTACATCATGCGTCTTGTTCGTTTCATGTTTTTCTTCGACCCCGCCACAATGACCGTCGGTCACACGCTTCCCGATGAGATGCCGAGCGGAATGTCGACGCCGCTGAAGCACTAGCGGCCAGGATACCCGGTTCGAACCATGCTCACCCTGCTTTTCCTGGCGTTGTTCTTCGGGCTGCTCGCGGCCGGGATGCCGATTTTCCTGGTGCTCGGCACGTGCGCGGGCATTCTCTACATCGCCACCGGCCAGCCGCTGATCGGCGCGGCGCAGATGGTGATCAACAAGCTCAACTCCACCACGCTGATGGCGTTGCCCCTGTTCGTGATGGCCGCGGCGTTCATGCGCTCGGGCGGCGTTGCCAAGGCGCTGGTCGACGTCGCCACTGCGTGGCTCGGCGGCATCCGCGGCTCGCTCGGCCTCGTCACGGTGGTGGCGTGCACGCTGTTCGCTGCGATCTGCGGCTCCAGCGTCGCGACCGCGCTGGCGATGGGCACCATTTTGGTGCCGGCAATGATCGAACGCGGCTATCCGCGCTCGTTTGCCTTGGGCGTGGTCGGCGCGTCCGGCACCATCGGCATCGTGGTGCCGCCGTCGCTGGCGCTGATTCTCTACGGCATCGTCGCCGAGCAATCGGTGCCGCGGCTGTTTCTGGCCGGCGTGCTGCCGGGCCTGCTGCAGGCGGCAGCGTTCGCGCTGTGGGTCTTGTATTATGCGAGGCGGCACAATTTCCCGGTCGAGCCGACCTTGCCGATGGCCGAGCGGCTGCGCGTCACCGCGCGCGCGATCCCCGCGCTGGCGGTGCCGCTGGTGGTCACGGTCGGAATCTATGGCGGCGTCGTCACCGTCACCGAAGCGGCGGCGCTGTCGGCCGCGGTGGCGCTATTGGTGTCGCTGATCTTCTATCGCGGTTTCCACTGGACCGAGACCCTGAAGGTCATCACCGACGGCATCCGCAGCGCCGGCACCATCATGCTGATCGTCGCGACCGCGCTGGCGTTCGGTCACTGGATGACGGAATCGGGCATTCCCAACCAGCTCGTCAATTTCGTGATCGGGCACCATTTCGCGACCTGGCAGTTCCTGCTGATCATCAACGGGCTGTTGCTGGTGCTCGGCTGTTTCCTCGAGGTCACCGCGACGCTGCTGCTGGTGCTGCCGATTCTGGCGCCGGCGCTGGTGCCGCTCGGCGTCGATCCCGTGCATTTCTCCATCATCTTCACCCACAACATGGAGATCGGGCTGGTGCATCCGCCGGTCGGGCTCAATCTGTTCGTGCTCTCGACGATTTCATCCGCGCCGGTCGGCGAGGTGATCCGCGGTATCCTGCCGTTCCTGATCCTGCTCCTGATCGTGCTGGCGATCATCACCTATGTGCCAATTATGACGCTGTGGCTGCCGAACGCCGTATTCGGCTAAACAAGCCTCGCTTGCGTTAAAGCGTTTTCGAGCGAAGCATGCCCTCGGACTTGATCCGTGGGTGGATGCCGGTCGCGTGAAGAAAACGCGTCAAAAGAAGAAGCGTCATGCGGGCGCGAGCGTCTTCCAGACATCCTGTTGCTTGGACCATGAGATGTAATAGGCGACGGCGGTCATGGCCGCGATGCCGCTGATGCTGACCAGGATCTGCATCATGACCGAGCCCGAACTGACGATCAGCATGAAGTGGCCGATGAAGGACAGAAACACCCCGACGCAAAACACCGCGAGCGATTGCTCGCCGCATTTGATCAGGGGGTCGAACACCGGCCATAGCAGACCGGGCCAGTCCTTCGGGATCAATCGGGTGATGACGAACACGGCGGCCGCGAAGTGCAGCACGCGGAACGGCGACAAATTGACCTTGTCGTCGGGAATGAAGGCATCGAGCTGCCACGGGAACATGGCGCCGAAGGCCGGGAAGCGTCCGGCCATGGTGGTGACCAGCGCGAACAGCAGATAGGCGACCGCGAGATAGAACCACAGCGGCCAGCGCAACACCGGGTAGGTGTCGGGCGCGCGGCCGAGCGCGAGCCTTGCGCCGAACACGAACAACAATTGCCAGCAGAACGGGTTGAAGTACCAGGTGCCGTCCGGGAACGACGACAGATTCCAGTCGAAATGGCGTGCGGCGAGATAAAGCGCCAGCGATCCGGTCATCGTCAGATTGGGCCGGCGTAACATCAGCCACAGCACCGGCGCCAGTGCCGCCGTCAACACCGTGTAGAGTTGCAGGACGTCGAGGTTGAGCGCCTTCGGTTCGAGGAACAGGCTGCGGACCATGATCCGGAGCGGATGGTCGAACAGCGCCGATATGTTGAATTCGTTGATGAGGTCCGGCGCGGCATATTGAGCCGCGACATAGCCGATCGCGGCGATATAGGTCGTGAACAGCACAATGTAGGCGGCGTATAGCTGCCACACCCGCCTGAATACGCGCGTGGCCCCGACGACGAAGCCGCGCTCCAGCATGATCTTGGCGTAGACCACGGCCGCGGTATATCCGGTGATGAAGATGAACCAGTCGGCGGCGCCGCTGAATCCGAAATTGCGCGCGGTGATCCAGTTCGCCACATTGTTGGGGATGTGATCGAGGAATAGGAACCAGTTCGCGATTCCGAGAAACAGATTGAGCCGGATATCGTGGTCGTTAAGGGCAATATTGGCTTTGACGTTCATGGGTGTCGTTTATGCAGGGGGATGCCTGGTCGCCGCCGGGCGCACATAAGGTGCGCGGGACAGTCAAGCAAGGCTGCGGATCGTGTTGCGGGGTCACGGTTTGACGATCTGCTCGAGAGAGCGAATCACATCGTCGAATGGGTCAGGATAAAACGTCTGTCAGTGTGAAAATCGAGAGCCTTTCCAATCGCCGGCGGACAAAATTATTGAATAAACCATTTGGCAAATCAGCGATGTCTGAAGCTATTGCTGCAACAATATGGCAGCATGTGGTATCGGCGAAATAGAAAGATCGTGAAAAGGGTTGCTCCGCCAGGAGGGAATACACGCCAGATGCCGCAGGATTTATCGCCGCCCCGACGTGAAGCAGGCTGGACCCGCTCTGCCAGCCGCTCGGCATCCCCTGAAGTTGCGCCGTGAAGCGGCTGCCGTTCTTTTATGGCTGGATCATCGTCGCCGTGACCTTCGTCACCATGGCGATCGGCGTCAACGCGCGCACGTCGTTTTCGCTGTTTTTTCCGCCGATCATCGACGAGTTCGGCTGGGAGCAGGGCGTGACCGCCGGCGCCTTTTCGTTCGGCTTCCTGGTGTCGGCTGCCGTCAGCCCGCTGATCGGCCGCACCATGGATCGGTTCGGACCGCGCACCGTGATGGAGCTCGGCGTGGCACTGATGGCGGGCGGCATGCTGCTGGCGCCGCTGACGACACAGCCCTGGCATCTCTATTTGACCATCGGCGTGATGGTCGGCGCCGGCAGCGTCTGCCTCGGCTATTCCGGCCAATCGCTGTTTTTGCCGAACTGGTTCAGCCGCCGCCGCGGGCTGGCGATCGGACTGGCCTTCGCGGGCGTCGGAATCGGTTCTGTGACCTTGCTGCCGTGGGTGCAGCACATGATCGAACAGACCGGCTGGCGTACCGCCTGCACGGCGATGGGCATCATGATCCTGGTGGTGCTGGCGCCGATCAATTTGCTGCTATGGAAGCGGCCGCAGGACATCGGGCTTGAGCCGGACGGCGACGCGGCGCCTTCGGCGTCCGTCAAGCCCGTCTCCTACGTCGTCGATGCGGTCTGGGCCGGCACGGACTGGACCTGGGGCAGGGCGGTTCGCACCGCTCGGTTCTGGTGGATATCGCTCGGCTATTTCTGCGGCTTGTACATCTGGTATGCGGTGCAGGTGCACCAGACCAAATACTTGCTCGACATCGGCTTCAGTCATGGCGTCGCGGTGTGGGCGCTGGGTGCGGTCAGCCTGCTCGGGATTCCCGGCCAGATCGCGCTCGGCCATCTCTCCGACCGGGTCGGCCGCGAATGGATATGGGCTGCGAGTTGCGCGGGCTTTGCGATCTGCTTCGCGGCTCTGATCGCACTTGAATATTTTCCGGTGCTGCCGCTGGTTTATCTGATGGTGCTGGCCCAGGGCGCGCTCGGCTACGGCGTGACCTCGATCATGGGCGCGGTGGTGCTCGAGATCTTTCAAGGCAAACATTACGGCAGCATTTTCGGCACCATCATGATCGCGGCACTGGCCGGCGGCGCGGCCGGGCCGTGGGTCACCGGCGTTCTGCATGACCTGTTCGGGAACTACATGATGGCCTTTGCGATCGGCATCGCAGTTAGCGCGCTGTCGGCGATCGCGATCTGGCAGGCATCGCCGGGCAAAATCCGCGCGGTCGCGGGCCAGTTGCACAAGGTGCAGGGAAGCTAGAGCTTCGGTTCCGATAGAATCAGAACCGAAGCTCTCGATTCTTCTTTTGACGCGTTTTCTTCACGCGAACCGGCATCCACCCACGGATCAAGTCCGAGGGCATGCTTCGCTCGAAAACGCTCTAGCCCGACGAAATTCCCATCGTCCGCTGCAGATCGCCGATCGCGCGCAAGAAGCTGTCGGGCGGCGTGGTTTCCGGGTCGATCAGGCGATGCAGGCGAAAGCCGTCCTCCAGCGCCAGCACGATGGCGCCGGTCCATGCCGGGTTGATCGCGCCGTTGCGACCGCCACCCTTGGCCGTGCTCTCGACGATATCGACGATCAGCTTGCGCCGGGCGCGTAGCCGCTCGGCAAGCTCGGGCCGACGCTTTTCGGCGCGCGCCACGAACAGGATCATCTCCATATGCAGGAGCGGCGAGCGGCCGAGCGGATCCTGCTGGCTGCGGTCCATGCTCTTCAGGGCTTCGATGAAATCGGCGAGGTTGCGGTGCTTGGCGAGAAGTTCGTGCATGCGCGCGATCGATTGCGCGACGTGGTCCTCCATCATCGCGATGATCAATTCGTCCTTGCTGTCGAAATTCGAGTAGAACGCGCCACGACTGAAGCCGGCCGCGGCCGTAATGGCCTCGATGCTGGCGCCGCCGATGCCCTGTTCCTCGAACACCCGCGCGGCCGCTTCGAACAGCTTTTCGCGGGTATCGTCCCGGGTCGGTCTGGTTCGGACTCTTGACATCGGCGCATTTTAGGGCAGAATGCAACTCGATACAAGAGTGTATCGAGTTGCAGGATGTCCGTCCAGGAATGGACCATGCGATCGATGCGCAGATGCTTCGATACGGCAACCCATTGAGGTCACCATGAACGAGCATGTTCAGGCCGCCACGAGCGAGCCGCTTTTCAACCCGCTGTCGCCGGATTTCATTCGCGATCCCTATCCGCATTACGCGCGGCTGCGCAGCACCGATCCGGTGCATGTCAACGCCCATGGCGCGTTCGTGTTGAGCCGGCACGCCGATGCGAGTCTCGTGATGCGCGACAAGCGGTTCGGCAAGGACTACGTCGAACGGCAGATCAGGCGCTACGGGCCCAAGATCATGGAAGAGCCGGTGTTCCGCAGCATGAGCCACTGGATGCTGCAGCAGGACCCGCCGGACCATACAAGGCTGCGCGGCCTCGTGGTGAAGGCCTTCACGGCGCGCCGGGTCGAGGACATGCGCCCGCGCATCCAGCACATCGTCGACCAGACGATCGACGCCGTTATCGCGCAGGGACATATGGACCTGATCGAGGATTTCGCGTTCCGGCTGCCGGTGACGATCATCTGCGATATGCTCGGCATCCCCGAGGATCATCGCGAGGTGTTCTACAAGAGCTCCCGCGACGGCGGACGCCTGCTCGACCCGGTGCCGCTGACGCCCGACGAGATCAAGCAGGGCAATGCCGGAAACATGATGGCCCAGATGTATTTCCAGCAGCTGTTCGAGTTGCGTCGGAAGACCCCGGCCGACGACCTGATCACGCAGCTGTTGCAGGCCGAGGACGACGGCAGCAAGCTCACCAACGAGGAATTGACCGCCAACATCATCCTGCTGTTCGGCGCCGGGCATGAGACCACCGTCAACCTGATCGGCAACGGCCTGTTGGCGCTGCATCGCAATCCCGACCAGATGGCGCTGCTCAAGTCCGATCCCGCCCTGATCACCAACGCGATCGAGGAATTCCTGCGATACGACTCCTCGGTGCAGATGACCGGCCGGGTGACGCTGGAGGACATCGAGGATCTCGGCGGCAAGCGAATTCCGAAAGGGGAAAGCGTGCTGTGCCTGCTCGGTTCGGCCAATCGCGATCCCGCGGTGTATCCCGACCGTCCGGACCAGCTCGACATCACCCGTCCCAACGTGCGGCCGCTGTCCTTTGGCGGCGGCATCCATTTCTGCCTCGGCGCCCAGCTTGCGCGGATCGAGGCGGAAGTCGCCATTTCCACGTTGCTGCGCCGGCTGCCGGAGCTGAAGCTGGACGACGCCGAAAACCCGCGATGGCGGCCGACCTTCGTGCTGCGCGGCCTGAAGGAAATGCCCGCAAGCTGGTGACGGCGTCGAACGGTCACGCCCCATTGCTGTGACTTCGCCACACTTCTCTCTATATATAGCGCTGTTCCGGCGTTGATTTTGGCGCGGCTGGCGGGTGGATGGTCCCGGCCGGTGAGGCGCAGGAATTGCTCGACAACCTGGCGGGTAGATCGCGCCAGGCCGGGCAGGGCAGCCGCCGGAGCGTGTGCGAGGGAGACGCCGTGCAGACGACACTGCTCGGATTGGCGATAGCCTTGATCGTTGCGCTGATCGCTGCGTTGGTCGGGCCGTATTTCGTCGACTGGAATCAGTTCCGGCCGCAATTCGAGGCCGAGGCCACCCGGATTGTCGGGGCGCCGGTGCATGTCGGCGGCAAGCTCGATGCGCGGCTGTTGCCGACGCCGTCGCTGCAACTGCATTCGGTGGTGGTCGGCGGCGCCAACGATCTCGGCAAGGTGCGCGCCGACAAGCTCGACGTCGAGTTCAGCCTCAGTTCGCTGATGCGCGGCGAGTGGCGCGCCACGGAGTTGACGATCAACGGCGTCGCGCTCGATCTCGGCCTCGACCGCGAGGGGCGGATCGACTGGCCGGCCTCGAGCGGCAGCTTCAGCCTGGGGTCGCTGGCGATCGACCGCCTCAACCTCACCGGCCGCGTTGCGCTGCATGACGCCGCAAGCCGCGGCACGCTGGAACTGAACGAAATCGCCTTTAGTGGCGACGTCCGCGCGCTGGCCGGTTCGATCCGGGGTGACGGCAGTTTCACCTTGTCGGGCACGCGCTACCCGTTCCGGGTGTCGTCCGGCGACAGCACCGACGGCCGCGGCACCCGCATTCACCTCAACATCGATCCAAACCTGAGCAATACGAGCGCGCGCGCCTTCGCGGCCGATCTCGAGGGCGTGCTCAGCTTGCAGGCGCGCGCGCCACGCTTCGAAGGCGCGCTGACGCTCGCTTCACCCGTTAATCCCAAACCTGTTAATTCAAAGGCGGCGGCCGCGACCCCGTGGCGGATCTTCGCCAAGGTCAAGGCCGATCCCTCTGGCGCCGGGTTCGAACAGCTCGAGGCAAGCTACGGCGTCGAGGACCGCGCGCTGAAATTCGTCGGGCTGGCCGAGGTCAATTTCGGCGCCCAGCCGCTGCTGCATGCGGTGCTGTCGGCGCGACAACTCGATGCCGACAAGTTCGTCGCCGCAAAAAACGAAAAGGACGACAAGAATACCGAACCGGTCCGGTTGCTGCCTGGCCTGCGCGCATTGTTCGCGGCCATCCCGCAGCCGCCGATCCCGGCGAAAGTCGAATTCAGTTCCGAACAGATCATGCTGGGCGGCAGGCCGTTGCAGAACGTCACCGCCATCCTGCACGGCGATGCCGGTTCATGGAGCGTCGACCGGCTGGATTTTCGCGCGCCCGGCGCGACCCAGGTGGCGCTGAGCGGCGCCAATTCGCAACCCGCCGCGCCCGGCGCCCTCAAGGCCGCGCTCGACGTCGATTCCTCGGATCCGGATGCGCTGATGAGCTGGCTGCAAGGCCGCAGCGAGATCGCGTTCCGCAGCCAGAAGCCGCTGCATTTGCACGGCGACGTCAGCGTCGGCGCCGACCGCTTTGCGCTCGACGCGATGAAGGCGGAGATCGACGGCGGCACCGTTGCGGGGCGTATCGCGCTTTCGGAAAAAACCGCTGGCGGCGGCTTGCGTTTCGAGGCGGAATTGAAGGCCGACCGGCTCGACCTCGATGCCGTCACGGCGCTGGCGCGCGCGCTTGCGGGCCCGCAAGACGAGTGGCCCGATCAGGCGCAGCTATCGCTGGATGTCGGCCACGCGGTGTCGGCCGGCCAGGAACTCGGACCGCTCATTGCAAAACTGGGTTACGATCCGAAGACGATCTCGGTCGACCGCTTGAAGGTCGGTCAGCCCGACAATGTGACGGTCGAAGGCGGCGGCAGCTTCGATCGCGCCGCTTCGACCGGAAAGCTGACGCTGGATTCGAGC
>Ga0208589_1000107_pt1 | contig 38866 bp, 78 predicted proteins | sample NGESurshal092012_2_FD_184486 | JGI IMG/M metagenome (GOLD analysis project Ga0208589, IMG submission 184486) | Arctic peat soil microbial communities from Barrow, Alaska - NGEE Surface sample F53-2 shallow-092012 (SPAdes) | ecosystem: Environmental > Terrestrial > Soil > Wetlands > Peat ...
GTGCGTGCGGCGCGCGAGCCAGGCCTCGAGCGCGGCGTGGGTCGGCTCGTCGAGCCCGACGACGCGGCGGCCCACCGTTGCGTGGCGGCGCGCGACGTCGAGCGCGTCGAGCCGCAGCGCGACGAGCTCCGAGACGGTCAGGCCGGCGCGCGCGAGCAGCTGCAGGATCGCGAGGTCGCGCGCGCCGCGCCAGTCCCACCGGGCGCCGAGGTCCTCGGTGAGCTTCGCGAGCGCGTCGGTCGTCGGGGGCAGCGCGTACCGCGGCGCCGCGCGCGCGAGCCGCACGTCGCGCGTCGGGTCCGCGCGGTCGCCGAGGGTCTTGAAGAAGCGCCGCAGCGCGACCAGGCCCCGCTGGCAGCTCGCGTCGCGGGCGCCGCCCGCGCGGCGCGCCGCGAGGTACGCCCGGACGTCGGCCTCGGTCGCGGTGCCGAGGTGGTGGCCGCTGGCCTCGCGCCAGGCCGCGAAGGCCACGACGTCGTACAGATAGGCCTCGACGCTCGAGGCCCTGAGCCCCGCGGCGCGCAGCGCGGCCTCGAAGCGCGCGAGCAGCGCGTCGGTCTCGTCGGCGGGGTTCACGACGGGCTTCGTCGCGCGCGGCGCCGCAGTCGGTCGAAGACCTCGGCGTTCTGGCGCGCGAAGGTCGCGTGCGGGCCGCGCAGGTGGTGCTCGGCGAACCAGGCCGCTTCGCCCTCGGTCGAACTGCGCAGGCGGCCGTAGAGGTCCGTCGCCAGGAAGACCGCGCAGCGCCGACTGCCGGAATCCTCGGCGAAGCCGAAGCGCACGAGGTAGCGCGCGCGCAGACCGGTCTCCTCGTAGAGCTCGCGGCGCGCCGCGGCGACGAGCGTCTCGCCGCGTTCGACCGTGCCGGCCGGCACCTCGATGCCGAAGCGCACGGCGTGCACCAGCCCCGCGAAGCCGCGCGTGCCGGCGGCGTAGATCGCGACGCAGTCGGCGCGTCGCTGTATCCCGGGTCGCTTCACTTCATCCTCGCGAACTCGCCGAAGTAGCGAATCGCGGCTTCGGCGTACGCCGCGTGGGCATCTTCGGGCGTGGAAAAGTAGCCGAGATTGATGACCTCGTGGTCAACCGTAATCCTCGCTCGCCATCGGCCATGGTGTCGCTGGACTCCCTTGAGGCCCGGCCGGCTGTGCTTGCGCAGATGTGCGTTCGCGCAGTCCTGACTACGCGTCGCGAGCCGGATGTTGTCCCGGCGATTGTCGAGTGTGTCGCCGTTCTTGTAATCGACGACCAGACCTGGCGGAGCTTCCAGGATCTCCCTGCCGAGCATTCTCGACGTCCAGCCGGTCCCGTCGACGCGACGCATGCTTCGTACGGCGTACCAATAACCGCGAGGATTGATAGCGACCCACGCATAGGCGCTCAGAGTCGCGAAGTCGTCGTCGTCGACGAGCGCGATCTTGCCGCGCGTGAGTGGCAACTCTTTCATGGCGAATCCAGGCCGTTCCCCTTGGTAGTGCCGTGAGTCATATTCACGAGGTTCGCGAAGCTGCCGGGCGAGTGGGCCAGCAGCGGCGCCGCGCGCTCGACGCCCGCGGGCTGCTCGAGCACGCGGAAGCCCGCGACCTTGAGCCGACGGCGCCAGGCGGACTCGCGGCACATCGACGCGTACGTCGCGGCGTCCGCGCTGGGATCGTCGGACCGCGGATCAAGCACGGCGACCACCGAGCGCGTCGCGCGCGATCAGGAACGCCGAGCTGGTGTAGTCGGTGTGGCTCTGGACGCGCTCGAGCGCGTCGCGCAGCCGGGCGTTCGCGGCGAGCAGCTCCGCGCGCGTCGGCTCGGTCGCGGGCACGCACTCGACGATCGCCTCGCGCAGCGCGTGGCGACTGAGGAACTCGAGGCCCTCGCCCAGCGCCTCGCCGACGTTGCATCCTGAGAACGCGATCTCCATCGGGGCGCGGGTCGGTTCCCACTGCACCCACGCGGACCAGATGCCATGGCGCTCGCGCGTCTCGATCGTCGCGGTGCGTCCGTCACGCGTTGTCGCGCGCCAGTGCGCGACGGGTGCGGGCGCGGGACCGATGACGTCGAACTCGCGTGCGACCTCTGCGACGGCGATGTCCATGAGCTGGCCGCCCGGCCCCTTGCCGCCCGCCAGGCGGTAGGTGTGCGGGTGCTTCGCATCTGGTTCGGCCGTGACGATCCACTCAAGGCCCGTCGCGCGCTCGCGCAGGCGCGTGTCGATCGGGTGCGGGGCCGTCTCGTTACTTGCCATCATCGCCACCGTACAGCGCGAACTCGTCGCACATGCAACCGCCCACACGAATGCCCACGTCGCCACTGCACCTGTCGTGACCCGCGTGCTGCGCTTCGGTGTGGCCGCAGACGGAGCAGCATTCCGACGACGGCACGTACCCCGCGTTGCGCAGCGCCGTCTCGAGGTCGTCGCTGAACTCGGCGTCGACCGCGCGGCGACGCTGGGCGTATGTCCATAAGAGGTCTTGGGCCGTGACGTCCTTTACGCTCAGCGGCACTTTCCCGGCTGGACAGCCCGGGTATTTATCGCTCTGGAACGTTCCCTCGATCAGGTGTGCTCCCACGGCCTCATCCCTCCTTCGCGAGCACGCGGTTGATCCACTCATTGTCGCACGCGTTCCAGTCCGCGTGCCCCCAGTCCACGCGCCGCGTCGTCAGGTCGACCGCGTCGACGTGGTTGTCGACCACGAAGCGCGTCGGGACCTTCGCGATCACGGTGTCGTTGGGCCGCCAGCCGTCTGGCCTCTCGTACCCGTCCTCGTCGATCAACGCGCCGCCCGCGTGGCGCAGCCACAGCGTGGTCAGCAGCTCGTCCTCGCTCCGTGCCGCGGCGAACGGCTCGCAGGTGTAGCCGTCCGCGGCGATCGCGACCCACAGCACGGTCTCGACGCGCTCGACGACGTGGTGACCCGTGGTCTCCTCCTTCGTCAGCTCGGGCTCGGGCGTCGCTTTCGCGTGACCGCCGTCCAGGGCCGCCGCCATCGCCCGCACCACAGCGCCGTAGAGCGCGTCCTTGGCCTGCTGCGCGGCCGGCAGTTCGGCGTACGGCACCATGCACGGGTGGGTCTTCGCGGCCGGATCCTTCACCTCGCCGAAGACCCAGCCGTCCGCGGCCCTCACGCGCCGCCAGCTCTCGTGCAGCGCCGCGGGCGACGCGCCGGCCAGGGCCACGGCGACGCCGTGGCGCGCGCTCGCGCGCTGCCACTCGGGGGCGTCGTTCCAGGCGTCCTGGCTCAGGTCGCCGTACGCGATGCAGAGCGCGCGGTTGGCCTCGTGCGACGCGCGGGCGCAGGCCTCGAGGAGCCGCGAGTCGATGTCACCGTCGTCAGCAGCGGATTCGTTTGTCATCGTCGACCTCCCGTGGTCGTGGTCTTCGTTCGTTGTGTCGCGCGCGGCGCGTTCAGCACGCGGGCCATCGCCACGGCGGCGCTCCGGGCGCGGGACTCGGTCTTGTACGCGGTGTGGCTGCGCACGTTGACCGCCCAGGTCTCGCCCCACCAGTACCAGCCGTGCATGCCCTGCTGCACCCAGAGGCGCATGCGGCCGACGCGGGCGATCGCGCGGTAGATGCCGAAGCGCTCGAGGTGGGTGGTGCGCCACGTGACCGCGTCTGTTGTCGCGCGCGTCACCACGACCGGATCACCGCGTCCTTGCCGCACTGCGCGCACTCGACGTAGGTGTGGCCCGACGGATCGCCCATGCAGGTGTACTTGCGCTCCTTGATGTCGTTGGGCACGTACTCGAGCGTCACACCGCAGTGCGAGCAGACGATGCGCTTCACCACGCTCGGGTCGGGCTTCGGCTCGATCACGCGGACGGTCACGAGTCTCTCCCTATCCAGGCGTGGAGATCCGCTGCTAGTCGCGTGTCGGCTGCGACGCGTTCAAGCAGCTTGATGTGTAGCGCGATGGCGAGCGCGCCCAGCGCGGCGGTGCCGCTCGAGCCGGTGGCCTCGGCCTCCTGCACGACGTGCGCGCCGGCGACGTCGACGACGCGCGCGCCCCACGCCGCCGAGGGGTTCGGACCGACCTCGAGCAGCAGGTCGGCGTGGTTGCTGTCGAGCGTGCCGACGGCCTCGAGCAGCAGCGCGTAGATGTCGCGTCTGGTTGTCATGCTGGGATCCATCGTCCCTCCCGAAGGTGCCCATGGTGACCGCAGATGCGGCACAGCAGCGACTGCACGAGCGTGAGCGGCTCGACGCTGACCACGTCCCAGCCGTCGCTCCACGCGGGCTTCACGCTCACGTAATCGGGTCGGTTCGTGACGCCCTTGCACGGGTGCCAGTACGCGACGCCGTCCAGCACGCCGCCGACGTAGCGCAGCTCCGCGCTGACGCCGTGGCCGAGGTCGCCGAGCGGGACCTGGGTGCACTCCGGGATCGAGTCGCTCACGCGCTACCTCGCGGCAGCAGCAGCGGCAGCGGTTGGTCAGGTAGATACGCGCTCAGCGGCGGACGCGGCCACTCCCCGCGCTCGACGGCGCGCGCTTCCTCGAGCAGCCCGGCGAGCTTGCCCGGCGGCATCGTCGTCATCCAGAACGCGCGCGTCGACATCGGATCGACGCCTTTCCAGTGACGGCGCATCAGGTCGCGCATGCGCGCCGCGGCCGTCCGCACGACGAGCGACGGGACGAAGCTCGACGCGCTCATCGCAGCGCCTCGTAGTGCCGGCCAACGTTGCCTGCGTCGAGCCACGCGAGGTAGCGCGCGGCGTCGTCGCGCGAGAGGAACGTGTTGCCCTGGTAGGCGATGTACCGCACGAAGACGTAGCGACCGCTCGAGCCGGCGCCGGCCTGCCAGAAGCGCGGACGCGCCTCGTGGCCCTCGCCGCCGCGGTTGATCTTCGGGTCGGCCTCGAAGCGCTTGAGGTGTGCGGCGATGCGCGGCGCGAGCTCCTTGCACGTCAGCGGCTTCATCCTTCGCTCCAGCGTCGCGCGCGGCGTGCGCGCAGTTCCTCGACGGTGATGCCGACGCCGGCACGCGCCCGGTCCTGTGCCGCCGTGATCTCCGCGAGGTCGGCCGGCTCGTAGACGCCTTGCGCTGCGTGGGCCTGGCGCAGCAGGCCGTCGATCGACTGCAGGGCGCACGAGCCGTCGCACGCGCGACGGTTCTTGCGACACGCGTCCGTCGGCGCAGCGGCGTCGTCGTCAGGGTTGCGGTCGCGCTCGTGCCTGAAACCGAGCGACCAGGCGATGAACCACGTCAGGGGCGTCCGGCCCGCGCGCGCTCGTCCCCAGAGGTTTCCTTCGTGCGAACGACGGCTGCTATAGCGCTGGTCGAGCGCGTCGTAGTTCGCGACTTCCACGTCCGAGAACACGGTCATCGCGACGCGGTACGGCTTCCAGCTGATGTCCAGCCACCAGCGCTCCCAGAACGGGGACTCGTCGATCGCCTCCTTTCGTGCTGTCGCGCGCGCCGTCACGCCGCCACCAGCCCCGCGAGCGGGTCGCCCTGGCCGGCGTCGATCGCGACCTTGCGCCAGTGCATCGCCTCGAGCGCGTAGCCGGCCGAGATCCGCGCGGCGGCCTCGTCGTGCGGCTTGAACGCCAGCTCGGAGACGGCCAGGCGCTGCACGGCCAGGTAGCGCACGCTCGGTCGCTTGTCGGTCTCCTGGCCCGGGCGGTACTCGCGATAGACCGCGTCGCGCAGCGCCTGCCGCAGCGCGAACCAGTGCGGCTTGCAGGCCAGCATGTTCGGCGGCACGGCGCGGTCGCAGGCGTGCGCGTGGCAGCGATGGACCGCGGGACGGCGCGGTCCCTCGATGCCCGGTAGCTGCAGTTCGTCCTGGGTCGATCGCTTCGCCATGGCGGTCTCAGTCGGTGATCGGCGAGGTCGGGTCCAGGGCCACGATCGCGCTCTCCCAGCGGACCATCGCCAGGCCAGCCCGCGGCTCGAGCAGGGCGCGGAGCAGCGCGGTGTCGCGTACCGAGCGGAGCAGGTCCCGGATCTCGCGGCTGATGCGCGCGGCGCGACCCATGGCCAGCCGCCAGGCGTCGTTGTTGTTGGGCGTGCTGACCAGGTCGAGCAGGGCCTCGTCGAGCTTGACCGTCATGGAGGTGATCAGGCCGAGGGCTTCCCGAACCTCCCTGGCATTGCGCCGTCCGGTCTCGAGGATCGATGCCTCGCGCTCGCGGCGCCTGAGCTCCTTGAGACCGGGAAGCGCGGACTCGCGCACGCTCGGCCTGCTCCGCTTCGCCTTCGCCACGGTCAGCCCTGCCCGTGCAGCTGCGCGTTGAGCCGGTCGATCTCGAGGATCACGCCTGCGATGCGCGCGTGCTTCTCGGGCGTCGTGTGGCCGTCCCACGCCTTCGTGTGCTCGGGCAGCGTTGCGAAGAGCGGCGCTTCCTCGGCGGCGTAGTGCCACGATAGCTGCCCGGCGGGCGTCTCGACGTAGACGACGCGCCGGAAGCGCGGCTCGGCCGCGGGGCTGGTGTCCTCGCGCGTGCCGACCGGCCAGCCGCTCGCGGCCGCGAGGCGCGCGAGCAGGGCGAGCACGAGGTCGCGATCGTGGTAGGCGGCCTCGCGCTCGGTCTCGAGTCGCGTGATCATGGCGCGCACCTGGGCGATCTGCTGGGACAGGGTCTCGACCGGAGCGGACGCGAGCGGGTCGTCGGACATGGAAGCTGCCTCACGGAATGGGTTGGTGAACGAGGAGGTTGCCTCGAGAAATGGATTGGTGAAGCTGCGGGTTGGTCGCAGAGCGAGTTCCCAGCGGTGGTCGGACCCGGGGTAGTGACCCTTCGCAAGGTTGCAGATGTGCTGCGTACGGCCTCGACGCCACCGCATCCCGCAGATCACTGGTTCGCGTCGGAACTCCTGCCAGTCGCAGTCACCGTCGTGCAGCTCGGTAAAGGTGCATCGGAACCACACGCCTTCGAGGTTCGAGCGTTCGGCCGGACAGCCGTAGACGATGTTGCGCATGGGTGTCTACCTAGCGGCTGGAACGAGTCGTTCGAGCGCGGCAGCGATGCGCTCGAGGGCCTTGCTCTGGCGGCGCGCGTGGACGCGCAGCGTCTTGTCCTGCCGGTCTCGCTTCCGGTCGCTCTCGGCCGAGCGTTCGGCCTGTTCATTGAGGATCCTGAGCTGCTCCTGCACCGCGTCCGCGACCGTCTGGGACGGCTCGGGATTGTCGGGCGGCGAGATCGGCCTCGGGGTCGCACCGAAGTTGCCCCGGATCACGTTGAGCCCGTCCCCGCTCACGAACTTCACGATCCTCCAGTCGTGGTCCTCCTTGTGGAGAGCCGGCAGGGTGCACATCCGGAGGTCCTCGCCGTTGGTCTGCACGGCGGGGCACGTGCCCTGGTCCTTCCACTCATCCACAAAGCACCTCGCGCGTCGCAGCCAGGTCATCGACAGACACAACGCCCGGGGCCGCGCACGGCGTCGTCTGGCCCTTGTAGACCCAGAGTTTGTTGATCAGGCGCCAGTCGCCGCCCGTCGGGAAGCGGCCCTCGCGCGCGTCCCACTCGGCGTGCGTCCACGTGAACGCGACGCCGGGGTGGGGCGTCTCGCGCTGCACGCGCAGCAGCCACGCGCGCTCGGGCCCCTCGTCGGGCGTGAAGCGCACGCGGTGGGTCGGCTGCGCATCGGCCAGGGCCACGCTCCGGAACATCGGCTCGTCGTGGTGCGGCGGCCGCGAGGCGTAGGCCCAGGCGCTCGTCGCGACGAGCCACTGACCCGCCTGGACCTCGGCCCGCGCGAGCAGCACGCCGCCGAACATGTCGAAGCGCCGCTCCGGATCGCCCCGCAGTCGCGCGGGGCGGCCGGCGACGAGCTCGAGCGCGCCACCGCCGGGCAGGTCGACCCAGGTCACGAGACCCTCGGCGGCCAGCGCCAGGTCTCGGCGCCGCCGTCGGCGTCGTAGCCGACGCGCGAGGCGTAGAGCGGCACGGCGACCAGTACGCGGCCGTTCGGCGTGAGGTGATGGTCGTACCCGGCGATGTGGTAGACGAGGTCGATGACGCCGGGCTTGTCCTCGTGGACGCGCACGACGTCGCCGGCGTGCTCGGTGCCGCCGGGATCGGTGTAGAAGACGACGCGTCCTTTGCTGACGTTCACCGGCGCCTGCTGGGCGGCGGCGCCGGCGGTACGCTGGGATCGTCGATCGGCTCGCCGTTGTCGGGGTCATCGCCGTCCGGATCGTCGGGGTCGCCGTAGGGACGGCGCATGTCGGCGTCCGCCGCGAGCAGCATGTTGGCGAGCTCGATCGCGTTGGTCGTCGTGAACTTGTCGGACGGCAGCAGGCGCCGGCCGAGCGCGACGGCCGTCGCGAGCGCGTCGTGCACCTTCATCGCCGCGGGCGGCAGGATCGTCGCGTCGGTCGACTGGGCCGCGATCTCGAGGTTCTCGAGCGCCACGGTGAACGTGTCGCGGGGGTGCTCGGCGGGGGAGAGTGGTTCGGTGGTCATTCTGATTCCTTGGGGATCGGCGCGAGGCGCGCGGTGAGGTAGTCGGCGAAGTCGGAGACCGACGCGACCAGGTCGCCGGACGCGCTGTTGAGGTCGCGCGCCGTGTCGAGGATCGCGTCGAGCCGGCGCGAGAGCGCGTCGAAGTCGGTCGCGTCGGTCTCCACGTGGTTCATGCGCTGGTCTCCTGGCGGTTCAATATACCGCGTCGCGCGATCTGTAAACCGGTTCGTCGACGAATCCCGGCGGTCAGCGCTTCCGTCGTGCGTATCTCATTATCTCTACAGCCATCGCCGCTGCTTGTTGTTCGAAGTATCTGGCGTAGAGCGCTTCGAACGGCGAGGGCCCAAGGCGAGGCGTGTACGGCGGATTGCGTGTCTCGCCCGTGACCACGTCGGACCAGGTATCTCCGACCCAGACGGACGTCGTGCAGACCCACGAGTCGTGGACGAGGTCGCCGACGCGTGGCTCTGGCGGGATGGAATTGAGGAACAGACTGGGCTTTCGTCGGCGGGCCTTCACAGGGTGTCCTTCAGGCGCTCGCGCACGCGCGCCGCGATGTCGTCGGGGATGCGGCGCGCGGGCTCGACGGGGATGTCGAGGTCGGCGAGCGTCCAGATGGCCCACGAGTTGGTGTCGTACCCGCCCGCGGCGCACTGGTAGCCCTCGCGGAACATTCGCAGGTGCTCGGGCGAATCGAACCGGCGCACCTCGTCGTAACTGCCGACGCGGTTGGTGTTGAAGATAATCAGGGCGTGGATGGTCATGGAAGGTAGGTCCCTCTGGCCATTGCCTCGCGCATCGCCTTCGCGCACGCCGGACAGATCATCAGCGCGTCGCCCTTGCGCGCCGCCAGCAGCGCGTGGGTCGCGTCGACGAAGCAGAACTCCGAGGCGTGCATGCGCCGCACGTACACCGGGCGCGCGTCCTGATCGAAGTCGACGAAGACCTCGCCGCCGCGCTCCGGGTGCTTCAGGAACTCGGCCAGCGGTTCCTCCGTGTAGTGGTAGATCGTGCGGCCGCACCAGCTCTGGCCGTAGCCCTCGCCGTGCTGGCCCACGTCGAGCGCGACGCACTTGACGTAGTCGGGGTTCTTCATGGCTTCAGCTCGAACTGGTCGTGGTGGCGCTCGACCCAGCGGTTGCCCTTGCGTTCGTAGGTCCAGACCTGGCCCGTGATGCCCCGGAATCGCACGACCAGCGACGTGACTCCGACGATGAACCCGCGGTCGGCGACGACGACACGATCGGCGATGCGCCGCTCGCGCTGGAAGACGCGCGCCGGGTCGCCTACTGCGAAGGCGTGGGGCTCGCGCGCGCGGGCCGTCACCGCGGCGCTCCGGGTCTGTGGATGCAGCCCGGGACGCCGTGCTCGCACGCCCAGCAGGTGACGCTGTGTTCGTGCAGCGCAGCGCTCGCGTAGTTCATGATCGCGCCGACGTCGTGCAGCGACGAGCCGTACGTGAACATCCGTCCGCCCGGCTCGCGCGCCACGGGCTCGCCCGCGATCACGCGCAGCGCGTTGCGCAGGCGCGCGATCTCCTCGTCCTTGCCGTCGTGGCTGATCATCCCGCGGCCTCGTCGCCGCCGGACGACGGGACGCCCTCGCGTTTCGCGAGTTCGTACCCCGCGAACACGGCGCGCAGCGTCGTCGTCGGGTCGTACTTCGCGGCGAGGTCCGACCACTCCTTGTTCTCGGCGCGCAGCCGCGCGTTCTGGAGTCGCAACCGCGCGTTCTCCTCGAGCACGGCGAGCACGTCGTCGGCGCGCTGCCGCTCCTTCAGGACGCGTGCGTAGAGCGCGTCGCCGTGCGCCGCGGTCTCGTCGGTCGGATCGTCGTAGATGCTCATCGGGTTGTAATCTCCTTGGGATCTGGTTGTCGCGGCGTTGCATTCTCGTCGTAGTCCTTGAAGACGCCTCGCAGCTCGATCCGCGCGGCCTCGAGCTCGTGGCCCGCGGCTCTCGCGCGCGCGGCAAGTCCCGGCGAGACGCGGCCGCGCTCGTACTGCACGTCGAACTGCGGTCCGACGATCGCGTGCACGCGCTCGGCGGCTTCGAAGCGACGCGCCGCGCGGTGCATCCGCACGAGCAGTTCGCCGACGATCGCGGGGTAGATCACGGCGTCCTCGGCTCGAAGTCCTCGACGAGCGCGAAGAGCAGACGCGCGAACGCCTCGGGCTCGGTCGTGCTGGTGTTGACGCTGCAACGGATCGCGTCCTCGTGCACGTCCGCGGGGTGCGGCCGGTCGCTGTAGTCCGCGTAGTCCGGGCCGTGGCGGCGCATCTGCCCGCAGGTCTTCCAGCCGTCCTGCGGCGCGGACTCGAAGACCTCGGCGACGAGTTCGGCGTCCCCGTCGTCGGGCTCGTGTTCGACGAAGAGCTTCACGTAGTGCGCGGCCGGCAGCCGCGCGATGGTGCGTGCGAAGTCCTCCACAGACAGCGCGACGCCAGGGTTTTCCAGGGGCTTCTTCTTCGTCGTACTCACGAATCACTACTCCCGTCGGTCCAGAGTTCAGCACCGCAGAACGCGCACTGTTGCGCGTAGGGGTCGTCCTCGCTGCCGTCCCACTCGCCGCACCGCGCGCAGTAGCCGGGCGGCACCTCGTCGGGGTCGGCGTGGATGTCGCCGAAGAGCTCGAGGTCCTCGAGCCCGCAGACGAAGATCGTCAGGACCGGCGCGTCGCGGCTCATCGGGCGTCGCCCTCCTGGCGCAGCCGCTCGGCGAGCGTGCGGGCGGCCTTGTGCTTGGCGGCCTCGCCGATCGCCCAGCGGCGCTGCGACCAGGCGACCGTGCCGCCGCAGACGCAGTGGCCCGCGAGCTGGACCTGGATCCCGTGTTCCCACCCCGCGCCGCGCGGGCGGGCGACGGCCTCGACCGCGACGTCGGGGCGCAGCGCGTGGTGGCCGACGAGGTGCGCGCGCACGCGCGGTGGCGGGACCACGACCCAGTCATAGGCCTGCTCGCGTGCGGCGCCGCATCGGGCGCACGCGACGGTCGTTCGGGCGCGGAAGAGGAAGCCCTCGGGCGTGTACTCGACGAGCTCGTCCTCGGTCACCCACGCGTCGACCGGAGCATCGGCGCCGCACGCCGCGCACGGGCAGACGACGTCGCGCGCGCGCAGCGCGCGCTGCGCCGCGGCGGCCTCGGCGATCATCGCGTCGGCGGCCGCGCGTTCGGCGCGCTGCTGCGTCGCGAGCGCCGCGCGATCGGCCGTCGTGCGGATCGCCTCGCCGCGTCGTGCCGCTCGCGCCTCGGCGCGCTCCTCGGCGTCCTGGATGGCGAGCGCGGCGTTGATGCGCTGCTCCTCGAGCCGCGCGTCGGTGACGCCGAGCGCCTGCCAGGCCGCACGTTCCTTGATGCCGAGCGTGGCCGCGAGCACGCGCATTGGGTTGGTACCGGCCGCGTAGAGCATGCGCAGTCGTGCGAGTTCACGCGGCGTCGGACGTGGGTCCTTTTCGTGTCCCGTCGCGAGTTCCTTGCCGAGGCACCAGTGGCGCGGGTTCATGCATCCGGACGTCGTGCAGGCGTGGCGCACGGCACGCCCCTCGGGCAGCACGCCGTGGACCAGGCCCCAGCCGTGGCGCGCGGCGTTGCGGCTGCAACCGCCGGCGTTGTAAGCCGGCGTTCCGTTGCTGCGCTGACCCTTCCAGCCCCAGCAGGCGTTGGGCGCGCCGCGCACGACGAAGCGCCAGAAGTCGGCGTCGCGCGCGTCGCGCTGCCACCGTGGACGACGCGCTTCGTGATAGGCGCGCAGCGTGTCTGTGTCGGTGTCGCGCGCGACGGCTGACGGGTTGGTGTCGGGCGCCAGGGCCCAGGGGTCGAGTTCTGGCTCTTCGTAGAGGAAGCGGCTGAGGGTTTCGTTCTGCTTCTGCGAGAGGTGGATCGCGGGGTCGTTGAGCGCGAAGTAGTAGTCACACGGAGGCGCGATCGTGAGTTCGGCGAACTCGAGCCGTGCGTGCGTCGCAGACGGCGTCGCGGCATTCGCGATGTATACGCCGCGCGGCGCGAGCCAGCCCTCCGGGACCTCGACCATGCGCGGGGCGACCATCAGGCGACCCTCGTGGCGGCGTGGCCCGCGTTGGCCTCGACGAGCGCGCGCGCGAGCTGGGGCGGCACGCTGTTGCCGGCGAGCTTGATCTGCGCCGTCTTGGTCAGGCGCTTGCCCTTGAACTGCGGCGCGATCGCGTAGTCCGCCGGGAACCCCTGCGCGCCGAACAGCTCCGCGGGGCTGAGCATCCGCATCCCGATATCGACGATCGCGTAGCGCTCGCCGTCGATCTCGACGGTGCCGTCGCCCGCGCCGTCGTGGCGCGCGAGCAGCGCGCGGACCTCGGCGAGGTGGCCGCCGCCGGCGGTCACGGTCGGCACCGGTTCGCCGACGTCGACGCCCGTGCTGGTGCCGTAGAGCTTCGCAAGGAAGGCCGTGGCGAGCGCGTGGTGGTCGACCGCTGTGACGGTGCCGAGCGGCCGTTCGACGCCGTGGCCGACGACGCCGCCGTAGTGTTTCGCGAGAAACGCCGCGCACGCGCCGAAGCCGCCGCCGTGGGCCGTCGTGATCGTGCGCAACGGGTCCCTCGCGTCGTAGACGCACGCGGCGTTCGACTGCGGCATGTCGATGCGCGCGACGAAGGGCGCGACGACCGCGAAGTCGCCGCCGCTCGCGCAGACCGTCGGCAGCGGCTCCTGCGCTCCGACGTGCCCGCGGCCGCGCTTGTGGCCCTTGGCGTCGCGCTCGCCGTGGGCCGTGCGCGCCAGGAACGGCGTGACCACGGCGAACTCACCGCGCTTGGTGCACGTCACGGTCCTCAGCGGCGCGTCGAGCCCGGCCGCGTCGTTGCCGCCGCCGCCGTGTGAGCGCACGGGCGCCAGGAACGCCGTCGCGAGCGCGAGCTCGCCGCGGTTCGCGCCGGTCACGGTGCGCAGCGGGTCCTCGACACTGTGCACGCGCGCGTCGTTCGGGTGCGTGACGGGCAGCACGAACGACGGCGTCACGAGGGCGAAGCGATTGTTCGTGTCGACCGTGCGTATCGGCTCGTCGACGCCCTGGCCGCGCCACTCGCTCTTGTCGCGTCCGCCGTGGTACTTGATCACGAAGGGCTTCGCGCTGCCCAGGACGTAGCGCGCGATGCCCGCGGCGATGCGCCGCAGCGTCGCCGGCGCGAGCGGGCGCTTGCGGTCGAAGATCGAGGGGCAGTCGCGCGACCAGTCGATGATCTCGGCCGCGGTGCGCCACGGCAGCGCGCGCCCCTTGCCGTGCGTCGGCTCGGGCCAGACGATCGGCGCGCCGTCGCAGCGCGCGATCAGGAAGAGGCGCCGGCGCGTCGTCGGCGCGCCGTAGTCCGCGGCCACGAGCGAGCGCCACTCGATGGCGTAGCCGTAGCTGCGCAGCTTCGCGACCCACGCGCGGAAGGTCTTGCCGGCGAGCTTCTTGATCGGGCTGTTCTGCGCGTCGAGCGGGCCCCACTTGGCGAACTCCTCGACGTTCTCGAGCATGATCACCCGCGGCCGCACGGCCTTCGCCCAGCGCACGACGACCCACGCCAGGCAGCGCGACTGCTGCGAGACGGGCTTGCCGCCGCGCGCCCGCGAGAAGAACGTGCAGGCCGGCGAGAACCAGACCAGGCCCACGGGACGACCGTCGGCGGCCGTGCACGGGTCGACCTCCCAGACGTCCGAGAGGTAGTGCTTCGTCGCGGGGTGGTTCGCCTGGTGCACGGCGATCGCCTCGGGCGAGTGGTTGATCGCGATGTCGAGCGGGCGCGTGAGGCCCTGCTCGATGCCGGTCGAGGCCCCGCCCCCGCCGGCGAAGACGTCGACGGCGATCTCGCCGCGGCGCAGGAATGATGTCGTGGTGCGTCTCACCGGATGGCCTTGAGCTGCTGCAACGCGCGCGTCAGGTCGCGCGCGAGGTCGCGCGTGCAGGCCTCGCAGGCCCGCACAACCATGCCGTGGCAACCAGGCGCCGGCTGCATGACGACGACTGCGCTGCTGAGCGCTGGGCCCGGACGGACCATGCGATTGCAGAACGTGCAGCCGCCCGCGACGAGCGAGTCGGCGATAGCGGCGCTGCCGCCGCGCAGGTACTCGTTGTCGAGCGCCTGGTGGCCGGCCATCGTAATCCGCACGCTGTGGAGCACCTTTGGCAGGCGCGGCTCGCCGATGGGCGTGAGTGCTCGCATAAACGCGTTCTGTTCCGCTGTCACCTTCCGCGGCGCGACGAGTTCGACCTGGACCTCGGCCAGGCCGCGGCGTGCGAGCGCGCGCAGCGTCGGCATGTCGAGCTGCGAGTTGACCATGTAGAACTCGCCGCGCGATGGCGCGTCCCACGAGCCAAGCAGGCGCAGTACGACGGTCTCGCGTGCGGCGAGTTCGCCCTTTGGACACGGCGCGTGCCTCTTGATGGTCTTCGGCTTACCCATGGTCCGTCTTCCTCTCCGCCTGGTAGTCGACCTGGCACCTCGTCCCGTCGATCATCGTCCACGTGCTCTCGAGCCGGTTCGCGTGCACGAGCCGCCGCATGACCTCGCGCGTGAAGGTCACGCGGAAGCGCTTCGCGTCCGGGTCGTAGTCGATTGCCGTGGCCTCGAACGGCGAGGACGTGAAGTACTTGCCGAAGCGCCGCATGTCCTCGACGAACGGCGAGTCGTTCTTCGTGTGGTTCGTCGCTTTGCGGATCGCCAGGACGTCCACGTTCAGCTCCCCGCCCGGGCGCGTGATTCGGCGTCGTAGTGCGCGTCCCACGCCAGGGCATCGACCCAGATGGCGAGCGTGACCTCGTCGCGCCGGCCGGCGACCTGCGCGGCGCACCACTGCGCGACGCGGGCCGGCGACCAGGCGTCGAAGCGCGTGCCGTGCGCGGCGCGGTAGGCGGTCTCGATCTGGGCGGCGAGGGCCGCGTGCTCGGCGGGGGTCATGGGCGGTTCTCTCCGCGCGCGGGGTTCCGGTGCATGCGATACGACTCATCCCATCCTTTGTAGAAGGCACCGTTCGTATCGGCGTAGCCCAGTGCCTGCATCAGAGACGCGAGCGTGCACCACAGATCCCGGAGGTAGAGCCGCACGTCGTCGGCTGTCACTGGCGACCATTGCCTGAGACCCTCGAGGGCCTGTTCGGCATGACGCGCAAGGCCGCAGGCGTCGGTCTGGACGAGGCGCTCGAGCAGCACTACGCCCGACCTTCCAGATAGGAAGCCGTCCCAGATTGCGCGCAGCGCGTGCGGACGGAGATGCTGGTACTGCGTCAGCCAGGAGAATAGCAATGGTTTGCCCGTGCCGAGCGCCTGCAGCACCCGGTCGGCGTCGCCGGGCGGCGGCACCTGGACTTCGCGGACCGACGCGTCCTTAGCGTACTCAGGCAGACGCTTGCGGACGTGCTCGAGCCCGCTCTTGATCAACTGATGGATGCGTGCCGAGCTCAACTCGTAACGCGCGGCGATCTCGGAGACCTCCAGGATCGGTGCGCGGCCGACGCCGAAACGAAGCCGTAATACCTCTTCTTCCCGCCAGGAGACCTGGTGCAGAGCCCGATTGAGTTCCCGGCGCAGTTCGTCGTGCTCGAGGCCGACGTCGGGGAGCGATGGATCCGCGAGGACGGCCAGCGTCAGGGCGGCGTGGGTCTCGTGAACGTGACGCATGGTCCCGGGCCACAGCTCATCAGGCAGCAGGCCATAGGCCTCAGCGATGTCCACCGCACTTTGCTTCCAGGTACCATCTGTGCCCCACGGATCAAGCTTGCGGCTCTCGTATCGAACGAGAACATCGTAGGTCAGGCCGAGCTGTCTCGCAGCCGCCTTGGCGCTATCGAGGCCGAGTTTCTCGCGCGCCAGTACGAGCCGACGGTTCCGTACGCGGATGCCTGTCCACGACGAGCGGACGTCGTCGGTCGCGTCGGGCGTGGCGACCGCGAGCGACGCGTCCGCAGTTGCCGCGGCGTCGAGGTCGTTGTGCTCTTCCTGGCTCATGGCGTCTGGACCACGAAGCAGGCAGGCACAGACGCGTCGACGTGGTGCCAGCTGCCGTTGTCGCGCTTCACGGCGTGCAAGACGATCGTGTCGGTCGGTACGGAGCACACGATCACGTCGAAGACGTCGTCGACGTTCTTGTGGGCCTCGCTGATCTCGCGCGCAGCAGTCGCGAGCGCTCCGCCGAGGCTGGTTGCTGGACAGGTTGTCATCTGGAGCATGTCACCACCGGCGAGGCGGCGAGCGATGCGCGTCTGGTAGAGCGGCGTGCCCTGCGGCAGCACGGGCGCAGGTGCGACGACCTCCGTGATCACCGCCGCGGCGTCCGGCCTGGCGTTGCATATGAGCTCCGAGCACGGGATCGCGTGCGCGGCGTCGGCCGCGGACTTGCCGCAGTGCACGCAGGTCGCGCGTGGAGTCGACAGGTAGTCGTGGTGGGTGCGTCTGCATGTCTCGCACCGTTCGGTCTTCCACGGCCCGTTCAGCTCGTGGTCCGGCTCGCCCCGGGCGCTCGTGCCGGTGTCATGGGCGCGATCCAGGAACGACTCGATATCGCGTGCCGCGTTGCGCCCGTGGAGTTCGGCGTACAGCGCCTCCCGGTCGAGCTCGGGTGTTACGTAGGCGTCGACGGCGTCGCTCCAGAGTCGGTAGCGCCAGCAGCTCTCGCGGACGCGCGCGTGGATCGTGCGGCTCATTCCGGGATCTCCCATCCGAGTTGCGCGAGGTGGTCCTCGCAGATCGTGAGCGAGTCGCGCGCGGCCTCGTCGGTCGGGTCGATGAAGTGGGTCTCGGCGGCGAGTTCGGCGGGCGTGAGACCGACCGCGTAGTGGGTGCGGTAGATCGTCTTGAGGGCGGCGAGCAGGCTCGCGGGGCCGGCGCACGTGATCGACGGCACGAGGTCGGTCGGGCCGAGGTCGACGCGGCCGAAGACGTAGACCCACGTCGCGTTGAGCAGGGCGCGCTCGACGGCGTGCCACGCGCGCAGGTTGCGCGCGTCGCGCGCGGCGGCGGCGTCGATCTTTCGGGAGGTCTGTTCGATGTCCATCGGGGGTTCCTTGATGGGTGGTCGTCGCGTGTCCGTGGGTCGTCAGGCGCTCGCCGTGCTGACCTCTGCGCGCTTCTGCTCGCGCTCGTGCTCGCCGGCCTCGAGGGCCTCCGCCGCGGCGTCGAACTCGTCGGCCGTCAGCTCGAGCTGGGCGTTGAACGGCGTGCGGGCGCGCCACGCGGCGGCGATCTTCCGCAGGTAGGCCACGGCGTCGCGGCGCTCGCTCGCGCCCGACCGCGGGTCGTCGGGGAGCGCGCGGCGCGGCGCGTCTTCTTCGCACGCGATCACGACGACGCGCCCCGTGGGCGTGACGAAGCGCGCGCGCTCGAACGGGTCGCCGCCGTCGGCGCGGTAGAGCGTGCCGGCCTTCTCGCGATCCATCGGCCGCGCGCCCGCGGGCAGCTCGCCGATGAGCCTGTCGTGTCGCCCGGCGTAGATGATCGTCCGGTTGTCTTCGTAGTGGGCCTGGTACGTCTTCATGGCTCAGCTCTCCGTGGGGTCGTCGACGCCGAGCGCGCGGCGCCCGAGGTCCGTGATCACGTATCCAATGCCCGCGCCGCGCAGCAGGCCGCGCTTCACGAACTTCTCGGCCATCGCGACGTGCTCGCTGCCCGGGAAGAGGCAGATCGCGCCGCGCGCGCGGGACGCTTCGAAGCGCTCGAGGACGCGCCGCTGTTCGGTCGTCAGGGCGGGCGTGCGCGGCAGGCTCATCGTGCGACCTCGGCGGCGTGCGCCCGTGCGATGCGTGCGCGCAACTCCGCTGCGGTGATGCCCGGTCGACGGCCTGCCACGCGCTCTTCCGAGAGGTATTCCTGGTACCGACGTCGGATCGCAGCGACGGAGTTCGCGGCCATGTAGCGCGCGCGTTCGATCGCCTCGGCCCGGGGCCCGACCTCGCACGACCCGTCGCACGCGTCGTCGTCGCAGCAGGTGTCCGTCGGGCAGGGCCGCTCGCCCGATTCCCACGACCCGCCGTAGGTGTTCGGGATGAACGCCTCCAGGATCGGTCGTTCGCCGCCGTGCCACTGCGACACCGCGATGTCGCTGTCGGGCCCGACGCGCGCGACGACGGCCCGCACGCCGTCGGGGTCGAGGGCGTCTCGCCCGGGCTCGCATCCGAAGAACGGACCGCAGACAGCGCGCGTGCGAAACTCGAGGCTGTCGACCGATGTTCGCGTGGCCATCACGGCGTCCTCGCGAGCTTCGTGACCGCGTGCAGCACCTGTGCGAGCAGGTCGCTGACCTGCTTGAGCGTCACGCCATGCCCGTCGCAGATCGCGCACGTGGAGCGATGGCCGCTCTCGGAGCGCACGAGTCCATTGCCTGCGCAGTACTCGCAGCGCGGGCCCCGCGGCGCCTCATCCGCGGGCAACGTGACCGGCGGGCTGTGTCGCGGTCGCTCGGGATCCTGACCACACGACTCGTCATGCCACGGTCGCTCTGCGGCCTCGCCGCACAGCGCGCACGCGCGATGGTCCGACATCACGAACGCGTGGTGCTGCCAGCGACAGACGGGGCAGCTCTCGGTTTCCCACGGCGCGTCGACCGGCACCGCCTTCGTCATGGACAGACTCGTGCCACGCCGCTCGGTGCGTTCGATTCGCTCCTCAATATCGGTCCGCACGTCACCGGCGTGTGTTTCTGCCGGCGTGTACTCATCAAGCAGTCTCGCGCACAGTTCGTCGCGCGACAGTTCGCGGGTGAGGTAGGTGTTGCTGACGTGGTTCCAGATTCGAAAGCGCATGCCCTCGGGCCGCTGACGCGCGTGCACGACGCTCTTCACGTGCGCCCCGCGACGAGCTCGATCCGGTCGGCCGAGAAGCGCTGCCCGTAGCCCGGTGGCTCGTCCACGCCTCGCACGTCGACCGAGATCGCGTGCACGTGCTCGACGACGTACGGACCGCCGTCGGGGTACAGTTTCTGGCGCACGACGTCGCCGACCCTGAACGTCGCGGCGGCCGCGCGCCGCGCGGCCTTGAGGTCCAGGGCCTCCCGCGAGGCCTCGAGCGCGGCGGGCAGCTCGGCGAGCGGCACGCGACTGACGAGCCCCGCGAGGGCCTGCCACTGCACGCGCTTCCAGGGCGCGCGGTTGGCCGTCTCGCGCATCCAGACGCCCGTCGAGTCGGTGCGCACGCGGTAGCGCACGCCGCGGACGTCGATCGTGCGCTCGCCGCGGAACACGTCGTCGCGGGCTTTCATCGGGTCACCGATTCCTTGAGAGGGCAGCCGTTCTTGCAGATGTACGAGCGCCCGTAGCCGTGTGGCCTGGGCACCAGCTCGGCGCGCGGCTTGATCTGGTAGCAGCGCACGCACCGGCGTGGCTGCGGCGTGGGCGCCACGATCGGCGTGAGTCGACGCGGTTTCCAGTCGTCGAGCAGCCCGTTGAGACGCGCGAGCTCGCCCTTGCACTGCGTGACGTAGCCGAAGACCTCGAGGACCGCCGCGGCGAGCGCGCGTGCGAAGTGAGGCTCGCCGAACGCGCGCTCGACCATCTCATAGAGACCGGTCCTGTCGTTGAAGACCTTCTCGCGCAGCGAGGTGATCTCGCCGCCCTTGAGCCGCGCGAGATGCCCCTGGTGGCCCGCGAGGTACGTGGTCACCAGGGCGCGGCACTCGCGCGCGACGTCGGGCGAGCGCTCGTGCGGCTGGCGGTACGCGCCGTCGCAGCGACCTTCCTCGAGGTGCTCGCCGTAGGGGCGCGTGAAGCCGTGCTTGGCGAGCCGCTGGCCGTGCGCGGCGTCGACGGTGAAGCGTCGGCCGCACGCGGCGCACAGGCCCGTGTGCGTGGCCGTGCCCTTGTGGGCCGATGCCACCGGCGTCGTCGCGCGGGTCACGGACGGACTCATCGCGTGGCCTCGGCCGCGTCGTCACGCTCCACGAGCTCGAGCTGGTCGGCCGCGTAGCGCTGTCCGTAGCCCGGCGGCTCGTCCTGGCGTCGCATCTCGACATAGGTGGCGTTCACACGCACGACGATGAACGGGCCCTCGTCGGGGTGCGGTTTCATGCGCACGATGTCGCCGACGTTGAGCGCCGCGGCGGCCGCGCGTCGTACGACCTTGAGCTCGGCGGCGTCCTTCGAGGCCTGGAGCGACGCGGGCAGGGCGACGCCCATGACCTTGCTCGCGAGCCCCGCGATCGACCGCCACTCGAGCCGCTTCCACGGCCCACGGCTGCCCACGGGACGCACCCAGACGCCCGACGAATCGGTGCGCACGCGCGTGAGCACGCCGTGGGCATCGCTGAACGCGCGCTCGCCGCGGAACATGTCGTCGCGGGCCTTCACGCGATCACCTGCGCGAGCGCGGCGCGGCCCGCGTCGGTCAGGTGGTACAGCGTGCCGCGGGCGCTGTCGTACTCGTAGTCCGCGAGACCGTCCGTGACGATCTCGCCGATCGTCTCGGACGAGACGCCGACGCGCGTGAGCAGATCGACGCGCGAGCACGGCAGGGCGCGCAGCGCCTGTTCCTCTGTGGCCGTCGGCCTCCGGACCTCACCCTCGACCGCCACGGTCTCGCTCGCACCGTTCTTCCGCGCGCAGGAGAGCCGCGCCTCGATCTCGGCGTCCGCGCGGCCGTAGTTGATCTCGCTCGAGGTGAACCCGTTGAGCAGCTCGTCGCGCATCGCGTCGCGCGTCAGCTCCCGGGTGAGGTAGCGCCTCGCGACGGGGCTCCAGATCCGGTAGCGCCAGCCATGGTCTCCCTGAAACGCGTGGACGACGGACGTGCTCGTTATGGCCATTGCAAACCCTCCGTCGACAGCGTTCGAGTGCGACGACCAGAACGTAGAGACTCTATGTCCCTATGTCAAGCGCACTCTGCTCGGCGTCGTCCGCCTCGCGCGCGTGGTCGCGTAGGCCCTCCAGGTGGCGCTCGAGTCCGTCGAGCTCCATGACGTCGTCGGCGAGGGCCTCTGCGCGGCACTTGTCGCCGACCGCGCTCAACTCTTCGTCCGTCGTCGTGGCCGTGATGCCGAGTTCCCGGCACTGCGCGGCGAGCGAGCCGATGCCGGCCAGCCACATGTTCGCGTCCCACGCGGACACAGCGTCCTCGTCGTCGATCTGTTCGAGAGTGCGCTCGATATCTTCCAGCGCGCCAGCGGCCGTGTCGAAGTGTTCGCGGTCGCACTCCGCGTCGCACTCGTCGGTGTGGCCGTCGTCGAACGTAGCGACGTGGTTACGGCCGTTCCAGTCGTCCTTGTATCCGTCGCAGACCCGCTGCGCCAGCGCCTCGAGCGAGTCCATCAGACGGTTCGCCGCGTCGGCCTTGAGCGGCGGAATCGACCACCGCTGAACGTGCCCGTGGAAGACGTCCGTCGGCACGCCGTTGCCGATCTCGCCGCTGTGCGCGGCCCACATTCGACCCGTGCGGCAGTCCAGTGCGACGTAGCACGGCTGCGGCGCGGTCTGGTGCGGGTAGCGGTGGTAGAGTTCGCTGCCCGTCACGCGCTCGATCCGGATCGTCGTGGCCATCGATGGACCTCCGTCGGCGGTGAAGCGTCACCGCGACTCTCGAGAGAATAGAGACACGCTGTCCCTACGTCAAGTCGACGCGATCTTTTTTCGCAGGGCCGGATTGCGCGACGGCTCGAGGGCCACGCCGGCCGCCAGCTCGGGGCACGCGAGCAGCCAGCGGTGCAGCGTGCGCGACGAGATACCGAGGACCTTTGCCGCTGGGCGAATTCCTTCGGCCTCGCGCAGCGCGGCGTGGACTTCGGCGCGCCAGATCTCCGGGAAGTCGGCGCGCGCGGCACACAGGGTTCGGCCGGTCATACGGACACCGTGTCACTGCCTGGCGGGCGTGTCAACGGCGCGCCGGCCAAGAACAATGCAAGGTGTCCTGTGAACGACGTGAGCGCTACTCGACGTCGCGGTACGTCACACCATCGCGGATATTTGCGAGAGATCCAAAGCTGCACTTGAACTTCTGCTGGAGACGAGTGAGCGGCCAGCCGCTGATGAATAGCAGGCGAATTTTGCGTACCTGATCCGCGGTGAATCTTCGCTTCGATCGGTTGCGGAGCACGCCCATGGCGCGTCGTTTTTCGAGTGGGATGTCCAGCTGGTTCTGGCTGTGCGTGCCTGGCTCGATGTTTTCGAAGCGGTTGTCGTTCCGGTCGTCGTTCAAGTGCCGGACGCACTCCGCCTTCAATGCCGAGGCGCCGAAGCGCTGGAATGCAATGAACCGATGTAGAGGCAGTGGCGAGCGACAGCCCTTTGCCGAGAAGGACCAGTAACCAGTACGTCGGTTTCTGGTTAACGACACAACTGTACCGGCCGGAGCGACCACGCGGCCGTCTGGAGTCGCGCGGTAGCCAGCTTCGAACGCTGCACGGATGCCGGCGTTGCTGCCTGAGACTATCGGAGTCCGCGGAGCATCGAACCTGCATCGGCGCGAGCAGTATTTGCCGTAACCGGGCCGACGAATGTGCGACGGGTAGATCTGGAACTTCACGCGGCAAGTCGAACACACGCGCGTCACCATGACGGACACTGGACGCCTCCGGGCTTGTGCGTGTGATCAAAAAGAAGCTCACGGATCACTCGTGACCACGGGCAGCGAGCGGTGCGCCGCGCGGGCCTGCTCGACGGTCAGCCCGGTGATCTCGACGAGCGACCTGCGCGACTGGTGCGCCGTGTAGCCGGTGCGCGCTTCGACCTCGACGTACTTCGCGTACAGCTCGGGGTTGTGCACGGCGCCGTTCCGCGCGTCACCCGCGCTGCCCATGATGCAGAACACGCAGCTCAGGCGCTCGTTGCCGAGCGCGTACGCGGGGTGCGGCGCCTCGCCCGCGTCGGCGATCGTCGCGAAGACCTCGGCGGTCGAGAGGTGGTGGATCGGCAGCCACTCGTACCACGTGCGGCCCGCGACCGAGCCGCGCGCGCTGGGCGACCACGTGCGGGCCTTGGCGCGCTTGGCGCTCTCGGCGGCGCGCAGGCCCATGCACGTCACGATCGTGGTGAGGGTGCGTGCCTTCGCGTAGCGGCGGACCTCGCGCATGATCGGGTCGCGCTTCAGGTCCGACGTGCACTGGCGCGTCGAGGCCTGCGGAAACGACGGCACGGTGGGGTACGTGCGGAAGCGGTGCTCGACCATCTCGAGGAAGGTCTTGGGCGCCTGCGCGACGACGAACGGCAGGCCCGCCAGCGCCGCGCCGTCGCGCGCGTGCTCGAGTGCGCCGGGCCACTCGACCTCGCCGAGCGTCGCATGCACCACGAGCAACTGCGCGGCCGGCACGACGCGCGCGACGCGGATGCGCATCGCCTGGCTGTCCTTGCCGCCCGAGTCGTTGACGACGAAGAGCGCGCCGGCCGCGACGAGCGCGGGGATGCGCTCGAGCTCGGTGAGTGCGGCGGGGCTCACGCGTCCGTCCTGACGCCGACGATGCGCGCGTGGGCCAGGAACGCGCAGTACCGCGTGAGGTCCATCCGCGAGGCGCCGAGCAACTCGTTTGCCTGGGGGTGATCGTCGTCGACGGCGTCGATGAGCCAGCCCTCGAGGGCGTTTGCGGCGGGAAGCGAGAACCGGTCCATGCTGTTGCGGTGCGCGATCATGGTGAGTTCCGGATCCGCACACAGTCGCGTGATGATCGGCTCGAGCAACTCGGTCTGCAGCCGCGCGAATGGCCGCTCGCCGCCGAGCCGCGTCGCGAGTCGGCTGCGCAGGTCGATGATCCTGGCCGCGTCGCCGGGCCAGATGCCCGTGCCCATATTCGTCGTGCTCTTCGTCGCCATGGCTATGCCTCGCATCCGCCGCACGCCTGCGGCGTCGTCTGCAGCACGGGCAGCGCGCGCTTGGCACGCAGCGCTTCGATGAACACGGTCATGCTGCCCGGCCGCGCTTCGGCGCCGCGCGTGCCCTTGCAGCCGTTCCGCCAGAGGCCCTGGATCGCCGTCAGCTTCGGCTTCGCGGCGGCCTCGATCGCGATGATCCGGTCGGCCAGGTCGGGGTGCTTCTCGACGAGCTCGGTCAGCTCCGCGGGCTTGAGCGACGGGCAGAAGAAGCAGGCTGATTTACGCGGCACGGGCAGGCCCGCGGCCGCGATCTGGCGCATGCATTCTTCGCGGTCCCAGCCCCAGTCGCGCAGCGGGTACCAGTACGTGTACTTGGTGTCTTCGGCGATCGCCGAGCGCTTCGAGTCCTTCGGGCCCGCGTCGTAGCCGATCGCGACGCGCGCGCGGATCCCCTTGGCCCACGCCGCCTTGATGAAGGGCAGGGTCTTGCGGTACGCGTCCTGGACGACGGCCTTCCACTTGATCGAGCAGCTCTTGCCGCCGAACGCCAGGCCCGGCAGCGTCTCGTTCGCGAGGCAGTTGCCCTCGAGCGTGTCGTAGCGGCCGTGGCCCGAGCAGTCCTTGCGGACGACGACGACCTCGGGGAAGCCCACGGAGCGCAGCCAGGCGTTGATCACCGGCAGGTACGCGTACGTCTCGGGCCACTCGCCGCCGGTGTCCGCGAACGTGATCACGTCGGGGCGGATGCCGCGTTGGTGCAGGCCCACGAGGACAGCCGTGCTGTCGACGCCGAGGCCGTATGCGATGCAGAGCGGGGCGCCGTCGCCGAAGGGCTGGAAAGGGGTGCTCACGAGTTCACCTGGCCGCCCGTGTCGTAGCCTAGCGCTTCGAGCCCCTTGTTCGTGATCTCGTACAGGCAGGCCGCAGGCTGCTTGATGAGTTCTAGTTTCACTAGCGATTGCATCGTGGCGAAGCGCACGGTGATCTTCCTGCCGAAGCACGCCACGCGCTTGCTGCTGTGGACCATCTTGAGCGCGCGATTCTGTGCTGCGGTGAGCTTCACGGGTAGCGGCTGCGTCTTCGCGGACGCGAATGTCGCTTCGAGACGATTGACCATGAACTCGCCCAGGTTCTCGTTGTCAATCATGGCCATCGGCTGCCTCTTTGCGGTCATCAGAGCACCCTCCGTCGGAGGCGCGAATGTCGCCTCGGCAAACACATGATAGTGACTTGCTGTCGCTATGTCAATCCCCGTCAGACTGCCGCGCTGCCGCGTGCCGCAGGCGCGCTAGCAGGGCGCGGCCCGCGGTCGTCAGACCGAACCACCGCGGGCTGACCTGGCTGTGCGGCCAGGAAGGGTTCTCGAGCAGCCCTCGGTCGCGCAGCTCGAGCGCCGCACGGGGCACGCGGTTGGTCCCGAGTGCACCCAGGTTGTGCCAGTCGTGTCCGTTGCTCGCGACCTCTTCGAGCAGGCGCTGCTGTGCGGTCGTGAGCAGGAGCGATTCGGTCGTCTTCGCGGTCATCGAAACACCCTCCGTCCGAGGCACGAGCGTCGCCCCGGCATTCCGAGTGATAGTGACACGCAGTCGCTATGTCAAGGCTGTGTCTTACGATGCCTTCAAAGGCACGTCGAGGTCCTCGAGCAGGTCCACGGCCCGACGCTTCGTGCGCTCGCCACGTCGGTCGTAACGCTTGGTGGTCTCGACCTGCTCGTGCCCGGCTAGCTGCGACACCGTCGAGAGGTCGGCGCCGCGGTCGAGTAGCTCGCTGATGAACGTGCGCCGAAAGTCGTGGGGGCTGACGTCGACCACGCCGGCCCGCTCGGCGAGTTTGGCGAGCACGCCGTAGACCGACTGGTGCGAAAGGCGACGGTAGAGCACGCGGCCGGTGCGCGTGAGCGGATGGAACAGGGGTCCGGGATGCGGGCCGCGCACCACGATCCAGGCGTCGAGCGCCGCGGTCAGCGACGCACCCACTGGCAACTCGCGCTGCTTGTTGTTCTTGCCGAGCACGATCAGCACCGCGCGCGTCGCTTCGTAGCTCTCGAGGTCGAGCAGCACGGCCTCCTCGCGGCGCAGGCCGCCCCGAGCCAGGAGCATCGTGATCGCGAAGTCCCGCAGGGCGATCGTGCGGTCCTCGCCGCAGGCCGTACACAGAGCCTGGATCTCCGACGGCTCGAGCGCGCGTCCGGCAGGCAGGCGCGTGCCTCGCACGGACTTCACGTCGATCGCGGCCGTGTAGTCGTCGCCGGTCATCAGGCCGAGGCGCCGGCAGCGCAGCAGGACCTGGCGCGTCGCCGTCAGCGCGCGGTTCGCGGTCGCGGGCGCGTAGCGCTCGGCCAGGATGGTGCGGATCCGTTCCATGTGTGGGTAGCGCAGGTGCCACCACGCGAACCGCTCCGGGTCCACGCCGTTGCCCGCGATCAGCGACGCCACGACGCCCAGCACCTGCGCCATCGCGCGCACGCCACCCCTCGACAGCGAACCCAGGTACACGAGGTACGGGTTGCGATCCGCGGGCAGGCGCGCGTCGGTCGCGAGCGCGACCTCGGGCTGCGCGATGGTCAGGTCGGTCGTGGCGTCGCTGGGCATGGTCACTCGCTCGAGCCAGTCGGAGAGGCGTTGGTCTGAGGCGGTACTGACGCGGCCGGCGTGGGGATGGCGCCGAATTTACGCAGCACCGCGGTCAGCGCAGCGTCGCGCGTCTTCTGCGACGCCATGGCCTCGACCGGCAGGTCGCCGACGCCGTCGACGTCCCAGGAGCGATCCACGAGCAGACCCATGAATTGTTCGGATTCAATCGCAGGGACGAACTCGCCGTACTCGAGGACCAACGGTCCGGCGCCGCGTGACGGGTTGGGTGAGCGCTTGTCTCCGTAGGACAGCGCGCCCGTTTCCTCGTCGTACTCCGCGCAGCGCCAGACGCCGAACGCGGACACTGCCGTCGTGAAGATCGTGACTTCCGGTTCGTGTGCGTCGCCGCCCTGGCGGTAGATCGCGAACGTGTTGGGCGTGGCGGCCGAGATCGAGAGAATCACGTAGCGCTTGATCGTGCGGGACGGAGCCATCGGGTCACCTCGGGAGGGAGAGTGGTTTCAAGTGAACTTAGCGAAAACATGACTTCTCATCAATCTCGCTTCGCTGTTGGTAGATCCTTGACACAACGATCTACCAATGCAAAGATCGTTTTCGATGCAAGATGCTCCTCCAGACGGGCCGCCGCCCGAGCCGTCTGAGTCGCGACCGGGCTTCCGGTCGGTGAAGATGGCCAAGCGGATCTACGACCGCGTCTGGATCGGGCGCCAACTGTTGCTCGAGCGCGGTGCGACCGCGCTGCCCGAAGCCATGCGGCGGCGGCTGCTCGAGGCCGTCGTCGAGGCCTCGGGCCAGCGACGCCACAAGACGATCGGCCTGTCGACGGTCGTTGAACTCGCTATGGACCTGCTCTTCGATGCGCTCGAAGCGGCCGTACCACGCTCGCCCGACGTGACGGCCGAGTCGTTCGATCACTCCGATCCGATCGGAGAGTCACCGGCCGACTCTGGACGGGGAGACTGAGCCATGTGGCCCTGCCTCATCTTCCTCGTCGGCGCGGGGCTCGGGTGGCTGGCGGCCGACGCCGCGAGCCAGCGCGTCGAGGCGTGGCTGCGCGCGCGCCGCGAGCGGGCCGCGCGTGCGGAGATCGCGCGCATCGAGGCCGAGCTCGACGCCGTCCTGGCGGCGCGCCAGCGCGACGCCGAGCGGCACGACGTGAACTGAATTCCGGAGACGACGATGAACCACGAACAAGCCAACAGGCTCTGCATCGCGACCGAGGCGCTCGTCGCGGAGCAGAAGCAGACCAACGCGTACCTCGCCGAGGCGCGCGACCTCTACGCGGCGATCTGCGCGGTCAAGCTCAGGTCGGTGGGCGAGGACCCCGTGGGGTGGGTCTTCGCCCGCGAGAATCCGCACGAGATCACGCTCCAGCACATGCGCGAGAACCCCGGCGAAGAGCGGCGGGCGCGGCTCTTCGCGCGCGGGCTTGCGAAGCTCGAAGAGGTCCTCGGCCTGGGTGGCCCGGACGTCCAGGACGGGCCGACGAAGACCCCCTACCGCGGCTAGCGCCGCACCCACGGAGCGAGATGGACGACGCGACCGCCAGGAACCTGATCTCCGTGCTCGAGGGGATCCGCGACGAGCTGCGCATGCAGCGCGAGCACGCCGATCGTGAGTACGTGCGCAGCAGACTGCCGCTCGACGAGCGGGTGGAAGACGCTTTCTTGCGAGGCGTGCACCGGGACCTCGCCCGCAGCGTGCTGGTGCGCCACGCGTCGACGACCGCGCCCGCTCCGGAACCAGCGCCCGCGTCGCCCGCACCGCGTTCGCGCTTCACGCCCGCCGCGTCGCCGCCCCAGCTGCCGCGCGGGTCCGCCGTGATGATCGCGGGGGCGCTGCTCGCCGACGCGCAGGCGATGATGCACGCCTGGGACCCCAGGGCCGTCTCGCGTCACACGATCATGAGCGCCGAAGAACGCACCTTCTACACGCGCGAGGTGCGCCGCAACCCGGAGTTCTTCCGGGCGCTCAGCACGGACGAGACGGTCTTCGTGCTCTGCACGCTCGACGCACAGCCGCGCAACTGGCTGCCGGCCTTCGACGTCGTCGCGATCGCGCGGCACGACGCCGACCTGCGGTCCGACAGCGAGCCCAACGGACCGCTGGTCTACGAACTGCTGCAGGGGCGCCTGTGAGCGACGACGCTCTCGTCAACGCGATCCATCGCCTGGCGGCCGCGCAGGAGCGCGTCGCGACGGCGCTCGAGCGTCGCGCCGATCCGCCGACGCTCGCCGCGCCGGCACCGACACCCGTGCCGGCCGCGCGCGGACCGATGTCGGGCACGCTGCCCGACCTGACGGGCGCGAAGGTCGTCGTCTTCGTCGGCAGCTTTGAGCCCACGCGGGCGATGGCGAGCTTCATGGGCAACCTGAGCGGTCGCCCGACGATCTTCGTCGAACTGCCCGACGCGGAGAGCGTCGCGAAGGCCAACGCGGACCTCGATCGCGACGCGTCGTTCTACCTGCGGCGCGCTCGCGAGTCGGGTTACGCGGTGCACATCGCGAGCATCGAGTCGCTGTCGCGATCGTGCATCGACGCGAGGGTGTTCGTCGAGAGCTACGACGAGGGCACCGGCGAGGTGATCTGGTCGCTCGACATGAACGGCACGACGGGCAAGCCGCAGCCGAGAGGCCGCGGGAGGATCTGGTGAGCCCGAGCACCTACGGACCGTTTCGCTGCCGCGGCTGCAGGCGCGAGATCGGTTTGTCCGATCGCGAGCACGATCGCCTCGGGGACCTGTGCGCCTGCGGCCACCGGATCATTCGCACCGACGACCCGCGTTCCGAGGCGCGCCTGGAACTGCACGACCACCTGGAGAGCGCGGAGGCTCGAGCCAAGGCCGCGCTCGACCTCGCCGAGCGACACGGCTGGGCGACGGACCGTCTGCGAACGGCCGTCGAAGCACTCGAGGACACGCTCAGGGACGTGCGTCGAGAGGACGGTGCGCCATGAACAAGCCGAGCCTGCATGACATCCCGAAGTTTCCGTACTGGCACTTCTCGTGCGACGTCTCGTGGCGGCATCTCGAGGACTGGATCGAGAAGGAGACCGCGACGGCGAGGCTCGAGCTCGTGCCCGACTTCCAGCGCGGCCACGTCTGGACCGACGCGCAGGCCTCGCGCTTCATCGAGTTCAAGCTGCGCGGCGGGCGCAGCGGCGGCGACCTCCTGCTCAACTGCCCGGGCTTCACGACGCGCGGCAACATGAACGGCCCGTACGTGATGGTCGACGGGCTGCAGCGCGTGACCGCCGTGCGGAGATTCCTGCGCGACGAGATCCCCGCGTTCGGTCGCCTGCTCTCGGAGTATCGCGACCGACCCGACCGGACCATCTACAGCTTTCACTGGTGCGTCGCCGAGCTCGAGACGCGCGCCGAGGTGCTGCGCTGGTACCTCGACCTCAACGCCGGCGGCACGCCCCACGCGGCCACCGAGATCGAGCGCGTGCGCGCGCTGCTCGCCGCGGCAGAAGGAAGCGAGGCGCCGCATGTCGATGCCGGATGATGCCGCCGCCGATCCCCGGCGCGTCGAGCTCGATAGCCCCGATGCCCTCGGCCTGCTCGGCACGGTCGCCGAGCCGCTCGGCGCGATGGTCAGCGACCTCATGGCAGCGGGCCGCGCACACGGCGAGCTCGCGGCCGTGGTGGTCTGGCGACCCCACCCGTTGACGGCCCAGTTCTGGGCGAGCTGCCTGCGCAGCGCCGCGCCGTTCGTCTCGCAGCTCGCCCACGGCGAGCACCGCGCCGTGCTGGCCGTCGTGTCGCGCGACGCGTTGCTGGTGAACATCGTCCAGTTCTGTCCGGACATCGGGACGCTCGTCGAGCACTCGCTCACGATCGGCCGCGCGGCCCTGCCGGCGAACGAGCCGTTGCCGCTGATCCTCGTCGACGGCGCGAACCTCTTCGCGGTCCCGATGCACGCCGTGCCGACGATGGCGGCGCCCGGCGGAGCGCCGTCGTGAGGCTCGCTGAGTTTACCGACCCGACGGCCGTAGCTCTGGTCGACGCGGCGGCCACGCCGCTCGCAAACATGGTCAAGTATCTGCGGGCCGTGGGCTGGACGCACGACGCCCTCGTGGGCGTCCTGATCTGGCGACCCCCGCCCGAGTCGCGCACCTTCTGGGACGAGCGGACGGCCGAGGCACAACCGTTCGTCGCGTCGGTCACCCACGGGGAAGGCCGGGCCGTCGTGATCCTGGTTCCGCGTGTCGCGCTCGTCGCTGATTCCGGAGCAGACGGAGCGCGCCTCAGCGAGCTGATCAGCCAGTCTGTCGCGCGCGCTCGCGCGATCCTGCCAGCGAGCGAGGTACTGCCGCTGCTGGTCGTCGACGGTACGACGGTTGCGGTCGTGCCGATGCATTTCTCGCCGTCCGCGAAGGTGCCCGCAGGAGCGCCGTCGTGAGGCGCACGCAGACCGACCCGGCGCTCGCGCGCTTCACCACGCGGATCGCGCGCCGCGACGCGACCGAGCGGCGCGCGCGCCGGGCCCGCACGGTCTGCCTGGCGGTCGGCCTGGTGGTCGCGTTCGGGCTGTGGATCGGCGGCGCCGACGCGCGCAGCGCGGGGCTGGCCATCGCGATGGGCCTGGTGGTGGCGGACGGGGTCGGGCGGCGGATCGAAAGCAACAGGAGCTGAGCATGAAGACGAGCAAGACGAGGGCGAAGAAGACCACGAAGGAGCACCCGGTCGCCGCGGCGCTGCGCGTCGAGCTGCAGGCGCTGATCGACCGCGGACCGATGACCGCGAAGAGCGTCAAGAAGGTCGAGACGCTGGCGCGCTGTGCCTTCCGGGTCCTGCTCGAGGTCGAGCCGGACGCGAAGAGCGTGGGGACCATGCTCCGCCGTCACGTGCACGGACTCTACGGGCCGATCAACGGCTCGAACTCGTCGAACAACGCCAACGACGACGATGACGACGATGACGACGCGCCGATGGCCAGCTCGGGTCCCGCCGAGACCTTCGGCGTGCGCGCGATCTGCGAGATGGTCGCGAGCGCCACGCAGGCCCTGCGTCCGCAGCCGCGCCAGGAGGGCGCGCTCGAGCTGACGATGGCGATCGCCGACGCGCGCCGGCTCGGCATGCCCGACGTGGCCGCGGAGCTCGAGCAGCGTCTGCTCGGCAAGTCGCTGCCAGGCGAACGACCGGTCCACGGTCTGCTTCCGGTGACGAACGGTCACGCGCCCGGCGGTGCGTCGTGAAGTGGTACCTGCCGTCGTTCGGCGGTGACTTCCGGCTCGTCGAGGACGCCGACGCCGCGGGCTGCAGGCTCGAGCTCGTGCGCCCCACGCCCCACGAGCGACAACTGCTCAACGCCTTCATGGTCAAGGCCTGCAAGAAAGGATGGGCCAACATCACGGATGTGGGCGACGTCGATCGCACGTTTGTGCTCAACGGACCCATGGCGAAGATCGCGCCACTGCTCGTCAAGGCCACGCGCCCGCGCGACCGCACGATCACGGCCGTCACGTTCGCCGGCGGGCGTGTCGAGGTCGCCGAGGGCGCCGAGAGCCGCGAGCTTGCCGACCTCGCGCAGCGCGCGGCGCCCGAACCACCGAAACCGCCGTACCGCGGGGCGGCAACACCGACCCAGACGGAGCCCGTATCCAAAGAGAAGGCAAAGGCGGCCGCGACGGTCGCGCGCCCGACGCCGTCGTGTCCCGACTGCGGGCCCGGCGCGATCGAGCCGGCGACGGAGGTGCTGCTCGAGTTCCTGACGCCGCGGCAGCACCGCGACTGGGCGGACCATCGCGCGATCCTCGTCGAGGGTGGCACGACCGGGCACCACTACCTGCTCGCGCACCGGCATTCGGACCAGGCCGCGCGCCAGGGCCGCATCTGCCTCGACGTCGACGACCACGCCGTCGTGCACTTCCACGACTGGACGGTGCCGCCCGAGGAGGAGGTCCTGGCCGCCAAGCTGATCCTCGAGCACCGCGAGGCGTGGCTGCGCAACGAGGCCACGCTCTGGGACGCGCCCGACGGCACGTTCAAGTTCAAGAACCCGTTCGGCGACCGCCTCGACGGCGTGCCCGACGCGCAGTTCAGCGAGAACATCGGCAAGCTGTTTCTCAGGGGTCTGGGTCGGCGCGCGTGACGACGACCTACGAGATCATCAGGAGCCAGCGCACGGGCCACTGGAACGTCGTGAAGTACGAGCTCGACCACGAGTTCGGCGGCAAGAGGCTCGACGAGAGCTTCGACGTCGAAGAGCGGATGGTCGAGATCCTGCGAGAAGAAAGGAAGAAGCACGAGACCCTCGCGGTCGGCTCGTCGATCATCGAGTGCCTGGCCGCTTTCGTCGCGGCGAAGTGGCCCGGCGAGCCGGCGTCACCACCGCGCGACCTCGTGCTCAACGACGGCGTGTTTGCGTGGGGATGTCGCTTCACGATCGGCGGCACGGCGTGCAAGGCGGCGGGGCAACAGGTGCCGGGCGGCTACACGCTGACGTGGTGGAAGTAGGGGTGAGGCCGTGGGCGACGACGACGCAGTGACCGACGAGCCCGAGGACCTGGAGGACTACGAGAAGCCCCCGGCGTGCGTCGAGGGCGAGTGCTACGGCTGCAAGAAGCCGCTGCCGCGTCGCATCAAGGACGGCAAGGAAGACCCGCACCGCCAGGTCAAGCTGGTGCTCGGTGGTGCGTTCGCGGTGTACCTCTGCGCGGCCTACAACGACACCTGGTCCTCGAGCAGCGGCGAGGCCTGGCGCGCGGCGAAGCGCGACTGCCTGCGCCGCGCGATCGAGCGCGCGCGGGTCTGCGGGGCGTGCGGCAGGCGCATGCGCAACGCCGCCATGGTCGGCGCCTGCGACGAGTGCCGCGCGAGGATCGCGGCCGCCAGGCACGCGGAGGCCTCGCCGCGCGAGTGGTATGCAGTGGCCCGTTCGCGCGTGCTGCCCAACGGGCTGCAGCGCTACTACCATCGCGAAGACGACATCGTCGACGCGCTGCTTACGCTCGCCGCCGGCGACGGGCTGCTGGCGCGCGACCACCACGAGCACATCCCGATCGAACGTACCGTCCCGCGCCGCGACGACCACCACCGGGATCTCGACCGGTACCTGCGGCTCACGGCCGCGCAGGCCGCGGCGCTCGAGGCCATCGGCAGCGCGATCGCGGCCTACGGCATGAGGCTGTTTGCGGAGGGGCGAGAGAAGGGACGGAAGCTGTTGATCGACCTGGCTGAAGGGAAGACCACGACGCGCCGGTACGACGAGTGCGTCGCGGAGCAGGAGAAGGAAGAGGCCGTCGTGGTCGGCCTGCCGGAAGAGGACGACGCGAGCGCGTAAGGAGCTTCGATGAGTAAGTATCTGACGACGTTCAAGTCCACAAAGGATCCCACGGAGGACGAACTCAAGACTGCGATCGAGACCGCGGCCAACGCGCTCTACGCGGACCATCGCCTGAAACTCACGGCCAGACTTCACCTCCCGTGGGTCGATGAGGAACCCGACAGCTACTGTGCCCGTCTGTTCGATCGGTCCGGCGACAGCTATCGGTCCGGCCATGACTATTTTCTCGTCGAAGGCCACGGTACTCGCTTGCGCGCCTGGCACCACCTGGCCGAGGCCGTGGCACTCACCCTCGACCGCGAGCGTGCGCGAATCGTCGCTGCGCACGATGTCTTTACCGGCGTGCTGACGCCCCTGCGCGCGGCGCTCGAGGCCAGTGGGGATACCCTGAAGTCCGCGCGACAGGGCTGCGACGAACACGACTGCGTGTCCGCGGCGACGCACGTCTGCAACTGTCCCCGATGCCAACGCGAGACCTCCGACGAGCGCTACTACGCGTGTTCGGCGCACCGTGGCGAGGTAGGCGAGACCCACGATCGAGTGCGCGGTCGGATGGTCGTCTGGGCACCGCTATGAAGTTCGTAGAGGGCCGCCACTGGAACATTGACGTCGTCTTCGAATCGACCGGGCGGCGTGCCTTTGCCTACCAGGGCGAGTGCACGCTCAGCCCGTTCGCGCCCGGCGTGATCGGCTACGGGTACGGCGGCCGCATCGCGCTGCCGCGCCTGCCGGAGCACGCCGGCGCGTACGGACGCGACGACGAGCACCGCCCGCTCACGGTCGAGGAGCGGCGCGAGGTCGCGGCGTACATGACCGCGCTCTGGAAGCTCTGGGCCGAGACCGACCCGAAGGGCCTCTCCGAAGACGCGCCCTGGCCGCCCGAGGGCTTCGTGGTTCCGGTGCAGCCGTGACGTCGCCCGACTACCTGACAAAACTCGGCGGGCCACCACCACCGCCCAGCGAGGACGAACTCACCGCCGCGATCGAAGCCGCCGTGCGCACGTTGCCGCAGTACTGGAGCAGCAGGCCGACGGTCTCGGTGTATCTGCCGCTCCCCCATGCAGAGCCAGACAGCTACCGCGCCAGTCTGTTCGATGGTCATACCTACGGAGACACCTTCGTGGTCCACGGACGCGGCACCAAGCTGCGCGCGCTGCACCACCTCGCCGAGGCCGTGGCCGTCGCGCTCGCGACCGAGCGAGACCGCGCGACGGCGGCCCACGACGCCCTCGCACGCGTCCTCGCGCCGCTGCGCGCGGAGCTCGACGCGACCGGAGAATCGAAGTGATGGACATCCACAGCCCCGTCGACCTCGCACGCCTCGAGCGCGTCTGCCACGCCCTCGAGCAGCGCGCGTCGCGATCGTGGGCGCGCATCATGGTCATCTGCGACCTGGCGCGCGCGACAGGCGAACTCGCGCTTTATGGCGACCACACCTTCGCCGGCGGGCACGTCGTGACCTTCCGTTTCGGCATCTCGCCGCAAGACGACCGGTCCTTCCTCTTCGAAACCTCGCGGACCGACGACGAACCGACTGTGGTTCGCACGCCGCTCGGCGACCGCATGGTGCGCGAGCACCGCTTCCACCACTTCGCGGCGAACCACGCAGGGGCGGCGTGGAGAGCACTCGCGCTGGCGGTCTTTCGCCAGGTCGGATCGACCGACATGGTGCACCTGCGCGTCAACGGACGGACGCACTGGTTCCGCCGCGATCGCGGCGGGTGCGTGCGCGTCGAGGTCACCGAGGTCGACCTCGACGCCGAGGCCGCCGCGTGACCGCGACGGTCCATGAGTTGAAGCAGGCGCCGCCCGGCAAGCCGCCGCGCGACGCGCTGGCCAAGGCACCGGACGACCGCCTCGTCGCCGAGCTCGCGCGCCGCGGCTACGACGTGCGCGCGCTCGCGCAGGCCGTGCGCACGCGCCGACGGCTTGCGGCGCGAGACCGTCGATGAAGGCGCCGCGCCGCGACCCCGTGCTCGGGCGCGTGCAGGCCATGTTGCGCGGCGTGCCGACGCCCGGCGTCGGGGCGCTGCCCGTGCTCGCGGCGCGGCCCATGACCGCGCCGTGGACGCCCGCGGCGATCGACCCGGTGCGCGGCCTCGGGCCCGACGTCGCGACGCCGTGGGGCACCTTCCCGCGCGAGGTGCCGCCCGACGCGTGCCCGAGTTGTGGTGCGCCGCGACGCTCGTTCGGTGTCTGTGCGGCGTGCCGGCGCGCGGCGCGGATCGTCGTGGCCTGGCACGCGGCGTGGGCCTGGCGGCCACCGAAACCGAAGCCGAAGGACGAGAAGCATAATGCTACCCCAGCCTGACGATCGAGACTTGCGCCTCGATCTCTGGCCGAGTCCCGCGCCTCGCGACGCGGATTTTCTGCTTCATCGGGCGCCCTCTAGCAGCATCCCTCCACAGACTGTCGCCGTGGCTTCCACGGCGGAGGAGCACTCGGGCAGCGTTCGTGTCGGCGTTCGCGCAGTGCCCGCACGCAACGCATTCGAACTCGGACTGGCTCTTCCTGCTGCGCGCATCGACCACGCCGCACTCGGCACACGTCTGCGACGAGTACTGCGCAGAGACCTCGATTACCTGCCCGCCTTCAGGCGCGACCTTGTATCGCAGCATCTCCACGAAACGGCCCCAGCCGCTATTGAGGATTGCGCGATTGAGGCCGGCCTTCTGGCGTACCCGTGTACCTGGCTCTTTGGTCGTTCCCTTCGCGCTCGCGGTCATGCTTCGGATGTCCAGTCGCTCGACGATCACAGTGCCGTGGTTCTTGGCGTAGCGATACGACTCGCGGTGCAGGACGGCGTCGCGCTGCCGGCGCGCTTTCCGATGCAAGCGGGCCACGACGGCCCGTGCATTCTGCTGGTTCTTGGATCCCTTCTTTCTGCGCGCAACAGTGCGTTGCGCGCGCGTGAGTTGTTTGCGGATACGTTCGAACGGACGCGTGTTTGGCACACGATGACCGTCAGAGTCGGCGATCAGGTTGATCACTCCGCGGTCGATGGCGACGACGGGTTTACGACTTGGAAGCGGGTCGGGCTGTTCGAACTCAACGGTCACACACGCGAACCATGCGTCTCCATCACGCACAAGCGCGCATGTCTTTGCTTTGCCGCGCGGCGCTCGGTGCACAACAGCCGGTACGGCACCGAGCTTCGGAAACACCACAACACCGTTGCGACCAATGCCTTCAACACGAAATGATTTCGGCGCGATGACTGGCGTGTGGTTACGCCCTTTGCGCTTCCAACGAGGGGCGCGTCCGAGACGCTTGAAGCAGCGCTGCCATGCTTTGTCGAGTTCGACAAGGAGCTGCGCGCAGACATTCCTCGGTACGTCCGCGAGCCACAAAATTTCCGCCCGCAGTGCTGTCAGTTCGTTGATCTGGTCGAACGCCATGGGATACTTCGCGTCGGCCTTGCAGCGCCGGCTATGGGCCATCAGGTGCTGTTCGTTGGCCAGGTTCCAGAGAAACCGCAGCGCGTTCTCCCACGCTGCCAGGCGCTCAACCTGAGCGGGCGTCGGATAGATTCGGTAGCGCTCGCCTCGACGGATCAGCACTCTTCGAATATGAATTGGTCGATGCCGAAGTCAAACGAGATCCGACGCGGTCGTCAGGTTATGTCCAGCCTGAACGTGCACTTGGTCTTCGTACCGAAGTATCGACGCAATACGATCACAGAACGCGTCTTCGCCGTGCTCCGATCGGCATGGATCACGGTCTGTAGCGACTTCGAGTGCGAGCTGACCGAAGCGAGCTGCGAGCCCGATCATGTCCGCCTGCTCGTGTCGTATCCGCCGAAGGTCGCGCTCTCAACCCTGGTCAACTCGCTCAAAGGCGTGTCCGCGCGACGCGTGAAGGCCAAGGCATTCCCAGAGGTCCAACGCGTGTTATGCGGCACGCACTTCTGGTCGCCGTCATACTGCGCCGTGTCGTGTGGCGACGCGTCGCTCGACGTCGTGCGGAGCTACATCGAGCAGCAACGACGGACGAGTACGTCGCTTCCTGCCGTGGCTTCGCCACGTCCTGAAGGACGGAATGTTCGCCGCTCGAAACCTGCGAGGTCAAAGATGGATGACTACTCCGGCAGGCTCGTGCGCCTCGACGTGCGCATCGTGACCGGCGGCGGCACGGTCTTCGAGATCGGCGAGGTGCTGCGCTGCCGCGGCCACCACCGCGGCGCGCTCGAGTTGCACGACCCGGCCATGAAGGACTTCAACTACGCGACGGGTCGTATCGTGCGCAAGGTCCCGCCGCTCCACGTCACGCTCTTGCCCGAGGAAACCACGCCATGACCGACGCCACCAAGCCCCCGAAGTTCAAGCTCCTCACGCGCCCCGGCAACGTCGCCGCGGCGCCGACCGAGCTCACCGAGGTCGACCGCCAGGACATGAGCGACGAGATCGAGAAGCTGCTCGACCGCGCGCAGCTCGACCTGCAGCGCGAGGTCAACCTCACGCTGACGATGCCGGCGGTCGCGCTCGACAAGCTCGTCGTGCTGGTCATGGACGGCACCTCGCCGCTCGCGGGCCTCGCGCCCCCGACGCTCGCCAGCCAGGGCGCGCGCGGCTACGTCGCGCGGCTGCTCGCGCGCGACAAGCTGGCCGACCTCGTCGAGCGCTTCGCGCCGTCGGTGGCGGCCGCGATGCGCGAGCCGATGGCGTGCGGCCACCTCGGGTTCCTCGCGTCGACGGCGCGCACGGGCGTGTTGGGCGCGACGTCGGCGCGGCGGCGCTGGCGATAGGATTCGCTGCGGCTCGCCCACTCGCCCCGCGTCGCCTGCGCGGCGTTCTCGGCCCATTCCTCGGTCCAGTCGCCGAGCGAATAGCCGTGCCACGGCATCTGCGGC
>Ga0208589_1000108_pt1 | contig 38374 bp, 36 predicted proteins | sample NGESurshal092012_2_FD_184486 | JGI IMG/M metagenome (GOLD analysis project Ga0208589, IMG submission 184486) | Arctic peat soil microbial communities from Barrow, Alaska - NGEE Surface sample F53-2 shallow-092012 (SPAdes) | ecosystem: Environmental > Terrestrial > Soil > Wetlands > Peat ...
TCGTGCGCTTGGGGCAAGCCCGCACATCCGCACAAATTCGAATTTTGCGAGAACGGTGCGAAGTCAACCATCTGGGAGCTCACAAGCGATCGTTGCACACCCGACTTCTTTGACAAACATCGTGTGGCCAAACTGCTTGAATGGCACGATTACGATCTCGAGATGCAGGGACGGCTGACCGAACCCATGCGCTATGAGGCTGAGACCGACAAGTATGTCGCGTGCAGCTGGGAAGAAGCGTTTGCCGCGATCGGAAAAGCGCTGAAGGCACTCGATCCGAAATCAGTGATCTTCTACGCCTCAGGCAAGGCGTCCCTGGAAACTTCCTATCTCTACGCGCTGTCTGCGCGTTTCTATGGAAGCAACAACCTGCCTGACAGCTCCAACATGTGTCATGAGACAACGTCTGTCGGCTTGAAGAAGGTGATTGGATCGCCGGTCGGGACATGTGTGCTGGAGGATTTCGAGCATTGCGACGCCATCTTCTATTTTGGACAGAATCCCGGCACGAACAGCCCACGCTTTCTCCATCCGCTGCAGGAGGCGGTGAAGCGTGGTTGCAAAATCATCACCTTCAACCCGGTGCGTGAACAAGGTCTCGTACGCTTCATCAATCCGCAAAACCCCATGGAGATGCTGACCGGCCACGCAACCGAGTTGTCTCACATGTATCTGCAGGTAAGGCCCGGTGGCGACATTGCTGCCCTGGTGGGACTGTGCAAGCACGTGCTTGCGCTCGATGCCAAACGATGTGCCGCGGAAAAACCGAGCGTTCTCGATCACGACTTCATAGCCGAACACACGAACGGTTTTGATGCATTCGCCACTTTCGCGCGTGCAGCCGATTGGGACGAGATAGAACGTATATCCGGGCTGAAGCGCGCAGATTTGGAGGCCGCCGCCGATGTGTATGCGGCGGCCGAACGAGTGATCGGAGTTTACGGCATGGGGCTCACGCAACATGTCCACGGCACCCAAAGCATTGGCATGCTCGTCAATCTGATGATGATGCGCGGCAATATCGGTCGGCTGGGAGCCGGCATGTCGCCCGTGCGCGGACATTCCAACGTCCAAGGCCAACGGACCGTAGGCATATCGGAAAAGCCTGAACTCGTACCGCTCGACAAGTTGGCCGAGATGTTCGATTTCGAGCCGCCCCGAGAAAAAGGGCTGACGACGGTTGACGCCTGCGAGGGTATCCGCGATGGCTCGGTCAAGGGCTTCATTAGTCTGGGCGGCAATTTCGTCCGTGCGATCCCGGAACGCGAGGCGATGGAGAAGTCATGGAAGCAACAGGAACTCACCGTCTACATCGCCACAAAGCTCAATCGCAGCCACTTGGTACATGGTCGTGTATCGTATGTTCTCCCATGCTTGGCGCGTTCAGAGGAGGATATGCAGAAAACAGGGGCGCAGTCGGTGTCGATCGAGGACAGTTTCAGCCACATTTATGGATCGATCGGCAAACGCGGGCCAGCCAGCAAGCACCTTCTATCTGAACTCGCGATCGTCGCCGGCATCGCCAAGGCCATGTTGCCGCCGCATCCCAAATGGCTATGGGATGCGTGGACAGCCGACTACAGCTTGGTCCGCGACCTCATTGCCGAGACCTATGTGAAGGAATTCCACGACTTCAACGCGCGCATGTTCGAACCGGGCGGCTTTTACCGAGGCAATCCTGCTCACGATCGGATCTGGAAGACGGATAGCGGCAAGGCGGAGTTCAGCATGCCGACCGTCCTGTCCGCTCTCGGCGTGGGCGATGCGCCCGGCCGATATCACCTGATCACCATGCGCTCGAACGATCAGTTCAACACGACGATCTACGGTTTCAGCGATCGGCTTCGTGGTCTTGATGGATCGCGCACGATTCTGCTGATCAATCCTGCCGACATGGCTCGAGATGGCCTGAAAGAGGGTGATGTCGTCAGCCTTGTCGGCGACGCGGGTGACGATGTGCATCGCGAAGTGGCAGGGTTGACGGTGACGCCATTCAATCTTCCCGATGGTTGCCTGGGTGGGTACTTTCCGGAGATGAACGTACTTATCCCACTCTGGTATCACGACAAGGCATCAAAGACTCCCGCATCGAAGGGCGTACCCGTTCGCATACGTCGTTGATCGAGTTTTATGCCGGCCAAGTGCAGTGACAGGCCAGTCAAGGTTTTCAACTCCTGCACGCTGTGAAGAAATGCGCTACTTGGTTTGCGGGCTACCGCCGTCACGCGCCACCACCTGCAACGTCTGGACACTATTCCGTCATTTGTTTTCAATCAGTCGGGACCGACTCGGTTTGCCCACATCTCCGCGACGCACCTCCTCAGCAGGCGGCCAGCCTGCCTTCGGCGGGGCGCCTTGCGAGCAGTAGAGCCGGTGTCACCTGCGATGAATAGATCAAGGCGTCCGCAGGTGCCAGAGGTTTGTCAATGCAATTATTCGATGCAAACCGCTGAATTGCGCGGACGTCGGCTCACTGAACTCTTCTCTTTCGTACCGCGACCAGAAGGAACGACTTGATCCATCACAAATCCTTGCCATGTTCCGTAACATCCTTCCCGCAATGAACTCACGGCAGATTCGTCTGAACCGGCGCGGTAGCGATTAAAGGAGAGATGACATGAGCAAGATTACTTACAACGATCAGACATTTGACATGGAAGATGTCCGTAGCCAAATGGATGAGACGCTGGCGGATGGGATTCGAGGCAAGGTCGAAACTGATCAGGACTTCTTTGACACCTATTTGCTTGCGCACAATGAAAAGTACGGTGAGCGTTTTGTCGTTCGCTAAGGTAACGCCTGAACAATCCGACAAAGCATAGCCGTCTAGGCGTCTTATCATGTTCAGACAGTGCTGACAGCCGATGATGCCGGGAAATGGACTCTGATGCTGCCATCCACGACGTTTGGCGCCATGATCGGGGAAAATCTCCGATCATGTACGCAGCTCTCCCGCATGGGTCGGCAATATTCGCCGTGCCATCCACAGGATCGATGGCATAAGCAGCGACCGCGCGACGCCGGAGGTGCTTGAAACGCTGTGGGCGCTTTTGACCAGGCGATGCAGATCCGCCAATGAAGAGTTAAAGGCGCAGCAGATCACTGGCACCCTTCGAGTGAAGGCGGCAAATTGCTGAACAGCGCGCGCGAAATGGCCACCGTTAACCCGTTGGAATCGACGTGAATGGCCGCCGGGTGCACTGTGGAGGGCCGCGACTGAGCGCCTCTGGCATATTCGAACTGTCGCTTTATTCGGGGTTCTCCCCTCTGCCCACGTATGTCAGGAGCAACAACATGACCGGATCGAGCTTGTTCGTGATTGGATCGTCGGCCGGCGGAATGGATGCGTTGACCCGCTTGCTGGCGCAATTGCCGGCGGACTTTCCAGCACCGATCTTCGTCGTCAATCACATGGCGGCCAACGGTCACATCGAGGTTCTGTGCCGGGCACTCAACGACAGCGGCACCCTCCGTTGCACCGTCGCGGAGGACGGAGAGACGTTCGCGAGCGGGCGGATCTATCTGGCCCCGGCTGACCATCATCTGCTGGTGGTGAAAGGCAAGATGCGCGTCACCAAGGGTCCGCGCGAGAACCGTTCACGTCCAGGAATCGATCCGCTCTTCCGCTCCGCCGCCGTGGCCTACCGTAGCAAGGTGGTCGGAGTGGTGCTGACCGGCTATCTGGACGACGGCACGGCCGGCCTTGAGGCTATCCAGCGTTGCGGAGGGGTTTGCGTCGTGCAGGATCCGGCGGATGCGGCCTATCCCGACATGCCGCAGAATGCCCTCAACCGGGTCAAAGTCGACTACACCGTTACGCTGGAGCAGATGGGTGCGCTGTTCACCACGCTGGCGCTTCGACCGCCGCGCAAAGACAGACCGGTACCGAAGGACATCGCCATCGAGGCAAAGATCGCCGAGCGCATTCTCAGCGATCTCCCCGCCGTCAACGCGGTGGGCGCCCAGGTGCCGTTCAACTGTCCCGATTGCGGCGGTCCGCTGTGGGAAATAGCCAAGGGAAATTCGCTGCGCTTCCGCTGTCACGTCGGTCATGCGTTCACCAGCGCTGTCCTGGAAACAGGACAGACCGCCAAGATCGAAGAGACGTTGTGGACGGCGCTGCGCATGTTCGAGGAGCGCCGCAACCTGCTGATGACGATGAGCGATCGCCAGAGCCGCGCATATTCAGCATCCGCCATCGGGCGGGCCAGGGAATCCGAGGTTCATATCGCACGGATTCGCGCGATGCTCTCGGCGGACCTTGAAGCCGCTCCCGAGATCGCGGCGGCTTGATCAGTTCGTCGTGGTCGGTCGATCCACGAACCAAGCTTGCAACGTTCTGCCTGGCGCAAGCCGCACGGGTCAGCCGGAGTCCTGCTCTCTCTGCTGTTGGTTGTTTTCGTCGGTGTCGTTCCTGGCGTCGCTACTGGACGTCGTGGCTTGCGGGCTTTTCTGCCCAGCCGGGACATTGTTGCGGATGCGCATTTTGTTGCCCTGCGAAGACCGCCCGAGTTCTTCATCAAATACGGGTGGAACCGAATACTGCGTATTGTGTTCCACGCGTGCGTTTCGCTCATTCATGATCGGCTCTCAGTTGAGCTTTGCGACGGATGGCGCGAGGGTGCAGGAATTCGCATCAAAAAAGAGTGATCCGCTGGAACCTACGGATTCACAAATCTGGAACGTCCAGAGCATTTTCGACTCAAGTGTTTACTCATCCACCGTTCGCACTGAGCGTAGCCGCGAAGCGGCGAAGTCGAAGTGCCGTCGCCGTTGGGCTTCGACTCCGCGCCTGCGGCGCTACGCTCAACCCGAACGGATCCAATTTGACAATACCATCCCAAGGCAACGCAGTTGTAAGCAGTTGCACCAAAAATGCTCTAGCGCTCTCTGGCTGCGATCAGTTGCTGCAAATAGGCAATGCCTTCTTCCTCGGGGAAGAACGTCACCACGTCGGCGACCGTCAACCCATAGCGTCGCTTGACGGCCAGGAAGTCTGCCTTCGCCAGGTCGAGACGCGTGGGAGGCGGCCCTTTCGGTTGTTCGAGTGCGGCAAGTTCCTGCTGGAACTGGCGGAATGCGTCGTTTGGAGCGGTCATGATGGCCAAGGGTTCGTATGCCTGAGCCCATTGTCCCACACGGGCGAACCCACTTCAGAGGAAAACCTTCGTCAGCTGCGCCCCGGTTGCGGTTTGCCGGTGCGCGGCATCCACCCGCCGTCGCTGAATCGAAGGCGCAGTTGATCCAGATCCTGGACCCGGTGCCACGGTCCATCGACTTCTTCGGGAACGACGAGGTTTCCATGTTCGTCCCACAGGGCGCGATCATCGTCGTAAACCAGTCGCGCCAACGCACAAGCCTCGCAACCGCATCCCCCGTTGCAGTCGGGTTCTCGGCACTTCGTCGTGCATGTGCACGGCAATTTTTCAGAATCACCCGCAGGGGCAGGGCGGAGCTTCAAATACCCGTCGGCGGTGGGCCACCGGCGCTTGCCTTCTTCTGTGGGTATGTTCATGACCAGGTTGAACTCTGAATGCGGCTTGCGGAGATGCTTGCTTCTGCGAAGACAGATTTGCGTCTGGGACGACTGGCCGAATGCTTCGAGAAAAAGTTGGACCGGCAAGCAACGTCGCCGAAGTCGTCAGACAAAATCTAGGTCTCCACGCGTTGCCGCCAAGTGAATTCTGGCTCCCAGGATGGCGACGGATGCCGCCGCTCCACATCACGACCGATTCACGTCAAAGCGACTTAGCTGCGGTATCGCTTCCGCGCGGAGACTCGTCATGGCACGTCCCATCTGGACTGGCACCTTGTCGTTTGGGCTGCTCAATGTTCCTGTTTCGCTGATGTCGGGCGAACGCAGTGTTGATCTGCACTTTCGGATGCTCGACAGCCGCAGCAACACACCGATCAAATACGAGCGCGTCAACGCGGAAACGGGCGATGAGGTGCCCTGGAAGGACATCGTCAAGGCCTTCGAATACAAGAAGGGAAGTTATGTCGTTCTGGAACCGGAGGATATCAAGTCGGCTGCCTCCGAAGGCCGTGAAGCCGTTGAAGTGGAAGCGTTCGTCGACGCCGCTTCGATCGGACCCGAGTATTTCGAAAAGCCCTACATTCTGGTGCCGGGCAAGAAGGCCGAGAAAGGCTATGTGCTGCTGCGCGAAACTCTGAGGCGAACCGGCAAAATCGGCATCGCGCGAGTGGTCATCCGCACGCGCGAGTATCTGGCGGCGGTGATGCCCAAGGACAAGGCGCTGATGCTGGTGCTTCTGCGCTATCCACAGGAACTGGTCGATGCCGGAGAGTACCGGATCCCCGAGGGCGGCGTGGCTCAATACCGGATCGCTCCCAAGGAACTGGCCATGGCCGAACAACTCATCAAGTCCATGTCGGGGGAATGGAAGCCAGGGGACTTCCGCGACGAGTTTCGCGATCGTTTGACGAAGGTGATCGAGAAGCGAATGAAATCGAAGGGTCTGGTCACGCCCGCCAGTGACGAAGAGGAAGCCGAGACCGCCGAGAATGCGACGACCAACGTGGTCGATTTCATGGCGTTGCTGGAAAAGAGCCTGGCAACGAACAAGCGCACACCCGCAAAAAAGGCTGGTACGGCACGGGGTGCCAAAGCCACAGTGAAAAAGGTGGCCGGCAGGAAAGCCGCTAAGAAGAAGCCGTCGACCAAAAAACCTGTTCGCCGGAAAGCGGGATAGCGGGAATGCAGAGCAGCGCGGTCCATCGTCCGCACAAGCGTGATCCGGCGTTTCAGCGCTTTTTTCGCCCCAGGCTCTTCATCACAGTGTCCAGGTTTTGCTTCACCGTGGAGAGGGATTCCCACGGATCCTTTCGCAGCCTTGCGAGGCGCCTGGGGGCCGATTTGATGTCGAACGCCGCGCCGCTTTTGATCTTGCCCAGTAGTTCGTCCCAACGCAGTGGCATGGCCACGGGCGCGCCTTGGCGAGCGCGCAGAGAATAGGAAGCTACGCTGGTCGCGCCGCGACCATTGCGCAGGTAGTCCACGAAAATCCTTCCAGCGCGCTTCGATTTCGTGGCGGTGGCGACAAACTCCATGGGATGCGCTTGCGCAAGTGTCGACGCGAAAGCGGCCGCAAAGGACTTGACCTCGGGCCACGCACAGCTTGGCTTGAGCGGCACGACGACATGCAGGCCCTTGCCGCCGGTGGTTCTCAGAAACGACTGCAACCCCATGTGTTCCAGGAGGTCCCGCACCAGTCGGGCTGCCGCGACCACCCGGCTCCACGAGACGTCGGGGCCCGGGTCCAGATCGAACACCACGCGGTCGGCGTGATCGGGATCTTCCACCGTGGCGCCCCACGGGTGAAACTCCACCGCACCGAACTGCACCAGCTCAATCACCGAGGTGGCGTTCTGGGGATAGATGTAGATGGCCTGCGCACCGCTCTCCTCCTTGAGCTTTGCGGTGCCCACATGATGAAGACCTTGCACCAGGTGCTTCTGGAAGAAGCACGGTTTGGCCGTTCCCTCGGGGCATCGGATGACGGACGTCGGCCGGTTGACGACTCCGGGCAAAAACCAGTCCATGACCGCGGTGTAATAGTCGGCCACATCCTGCTTCGTGATCCCGGCCCCCGGAAAGACCATGCGATCCGGGTGCGTGATGGTGATTGCCGCGGGCTCCGCCTGAGGCGACTTTCTGCCTTTTGCCGGCGTGGTCTTCATGATCATCGGGTTTCGATCGGAATCCTTGAGGTCCCTGGGTGATTTGTCCGGGCGCAACGTCTTCAAGCTCGGTTGGCGCAACAGACCGTTGTTGCCGATGCCGCGGAAGTAGACCTCCGCAACGGCTGTGGGCGGCACCCATAATGCACCGCGCAATTCGGGGTCCACGGCTTCGAGCGCGACCGTCGGCTTCTTCGAGCCCTTGCTGGCGAGGGTGCGGCTGAGTTTGCTCAGTTGCATGTCGGTGAATCCACTGCCTACACGCCCCGCATAGATCCAGCCGCCCTTGGCCTTCGGATCGGGTTTGGCGAGGAGCAGGGATCCAAAACCGCCCCGGCTTCCCTTCGGCGGCGTGTAACCCACCACCGCAAACTCGTCGCTCTCCAACCGTTTGATCTTGAACCAGTCGTCTCCACGGCCAGCGTGATAGCCACTGCCAGCTCGCTTGGAAACGATGCCTTCCAGGTGCTGCTTGGTGGCCATCGCAAAGGCCGCTTCGCCAGCGCCGACACTGTGAGAGCCAAACAGCAGAAGTTTGGAACGATGGGCGAGGAGGCGCTTGAGCAATGCCTTGCGCTCGATCAGCGCCACATCCGTCAGATCGAAACCTTCGAAGTAAGGCACATCGAACAGCATGTAGACGAGCGGAAACTGGGCTTCGCCGGCAAGCGTCTTCTGCAGGCCGTTGAAATCACTGTGCCCCTTCGCATCGACCGCAATGAGTTCCCCATCCAGGTGCGCCGAGCGCAGGCCGAGGCCTTCGATGGCCTGGAGGATGTCAGGCAGCTTGTCGTTCCATGGCAATGCATTGCGGGACCACAGGCGCACGCTGCCATCGGCGATCGTGGTCAGAATGCGGTAGCCATCCCATTTCACTTCGTGTAGCCAGTCATCGCCGGCAGGTGGCGATTCGCGCAGCCGGGCCAGTTCTGGCTTGAAGAAATCAGGCGTCGCACTGGAACTTCTGACACCCTTCAGCTTCCCGGCAGATTTTGCCAGGCTCGCGCGAGGAGCCCGTTTTGCTTTGGGCGGTACCTTATGGCGCGCGGCGGGATGGCGCGCGGCGGGTCGCTTTGGCGCGTGTTTCGTGGTGACAGGCTTCGCGGCTTTTTTTGTGCTGGCGATCATCTTGGCATCCAGGAGGTCATCGGCTTCGACATCCCCGGCAAATGCGTCCTTCGCTTTGATCAGGAACCAGGCAGGCTGCCGTTCCTTCCGGCTGCTGCGCACCAAATGCCAGACGCCTTTCAAGCGTTTGCCGAAGAGTTCGAACCGCAGGTGTCCCTTTTGAAGCTGGGCTCCGGCATCGCCCTGAGTGGCCCATACACCCTTGTCGAACTGATCGACGTGACCTTTGCCGTAGCCCTCATCGATGTCACCCTCGAAGTCGGCGTAAGAGAGGGGATGATCTTCGACTTCCACCGCCAATCGCTTCACCGTCGGATCGTAACTGGGGCCTTTCGGGACAGCCCAACTCTTCAGCGTATCGCCGACTTGCAGCCGAAAGTCGAAGTGTCGGCTGCTGGCGTGATGCAGTTGAACGACAAAAATGGCACGGCCTGCGCCGCGGTGCGAACCATCCGATCTGGGTTCGCGGGTTTTGGCGAAGTCTCGCTTGCGATCGTATTCCTGCAGCCTCACGAGCGTTCCGGAGTTTCCCGGTTACGCGGCCTCATCGGCACAGGTTCCGAACCAGGGGCGGTTGGCGTCGACGGATCCATGCGCCCCAGCGTGATGTTCTTGGACGCGCGGACATGGCGGTTCGCGTAGGTCCGGATTTCGCCCGACTCCGTGATCAGCACGGTCCAGTAAAGATCGGACTCAGGCCCGTAATCGATGACGATATGGGCGAAGCCCTCACCCTCGGGCGTGTTCATCGGGATCGGCGGATTGAGCTGAAGCACGGCATTCGCTCCTCTGCGTTGGTAACCAGCACGATGCGTCCGCAGCCGTGAACGCGTTGCGAATCGGCTCCTTGAAGCTTCCATCTGAATGGCGCCGTGGATACACCTTCGCCGCTGTCGGCGGTCAGGGAAGGTCGCTGAGTACGGCGCTGGTGGCGTCGGGACAATGGAGGGACCAAAAGACCTCGCAAACGATGGAACTGGACGGCGGCGCAGGCTGACTCGCCATTTTGTGTGACCTCCGGAAAGATGTAGTCTATGAAGCTGTCGTTGGGGGCGGCGCAATAGGGGGATTGCTTGTGAACGCCCACCAGGTTTTTCTGGTCGTCGAAGATGATTTTGATCTGCTGCGTTCGATGCGGCAGCTGCTGTCGCAGCGGCCTTCCACCCAAGTGCTCACGGCGGGTGGATTTGCGACCGCCGCTGCACAGATCGCGAAGGGTCAGATTGACCTGCTTGTCGTCGACATAAATTTGAGTGGACTGCAAACGGGCATAGATCTGGCTTTCTTCGCGATGGAACAACATCCGCAGCTGGCATTGGTCATTATCTCGGCCGACGCAGAGCGTGAGTGCGCAGCCTTTCCGAACCGTGCCTGTTTCCTGCAAAAGCCATTTGGTGCACACGAGTTGGCTCGTGCGATAGATCAGGCATTCTTGTCCGTGAGAAGGGCATAGGCGGCCGGTTCAGGAAGGCCCTGTGCAAGACGTTCTCACCGAAGACTCACCTTGAACCTGTCAGGCGGTCGATCGCCTCGCGGGCCAGCGGCAGCAGTTCGTCGTCATCGCCTGCCGCCACATGGGCCATGATCTGGCGGCGCATCACCGGATCCCAGTACTTGTTCAGATGATTGCGCACACCTTCTACGGCCGCGGCGTGATCGGGTTCGGAGTTGAAGTAAGTCGCGATGTCGTTGGCCATGGCGACCAGCCGCTTGATGTTCATGACAACTCCGGGGCATGCGCGGGCACGAGTCGGTCCGGATGGGTGTAGATGTTGTGGCTGCCCGGTCGGGCAAAGCCGATCAAGGTGATGCCGGCGCTGCGCGCCAGCTCGATGGCCATTGCGGTCGGTGCGGAGATCGCGGCGAGTATGGTGATGCCGGCACTCGCCGATTTGGTCACCATTTCGTAGCTGGCGCGGCTGGTGACCAGTGCCATGCCGGCATCTGGATCGACGCCCGCGCGGCACATGGCGCCGATCAGCTTGTCCAGTGCGTTGTGGCGACCGACGTCTTCGCGAACCAGCAGGATGCTGCCGTTGCTGTCGGCCCAGGCGGCGGCATGCACCGCGCCGGTGGCGGCATTCATCGGCTGGAGCATCTGCAGTTCGGCCAGCACCCGTTCGAGCGCATCGTGGGTCAACGCGCCACCCGCACCAACCGGCGGACTCTGCCGGATCGCCCGTTCCAGGTCGCGGGTGCCGCAGATGCCGCAGCCGCTGCGCCCGGGAAGCAGGCGTTCGTGCGCGCGGTCCAGATGAGCGGCATGCGCGCCGGGCGCCACCTGCATCGCGACCTCGATTCCCTCCAGCAGCGTCTGCACCTGCACGTCCAGCAACTGCTCCGGCGCATCGATCAAGCCTTCGCTGAGCGAAAAGCCCAGTGCGAAATCGCCCAGATCGTGCGGCGTCGCCATCATCACGGCGAAACTCACGCCGTTGTAGAGCATCGCGATCGGCATCTCCTCGGCCACGCGATCGTCTTCGCGCGTAGCGTTGCCTTGGCGCCAGCGATCGACGCGACGCGTGACGAAACCGGTGGCGGCCGTGGCTTCAACAGGTGCGTCGGCGTCAGGCTTGCCCAAGCGTTTCCACCGACTGTTCCAGCAGCGCCTGTTGCACTTCGGAGAATTCGCGGTGACGCTTCTGCCACTCCGACGGCTGCGTGACGCGGGTGACCTGCACCGCGGTGACCTTGTACTCGGGACAATTGGTCGCCCAATCCGAGTTCTCGGTGGTGATCACGTTCGCGCCGGAACCGGGGAAGTGGAAGGTGGTGTAGACCACGCCCGGTTGCATGCGGTCGGAGATCATCGCGTGCAGCACCGTGTCGCTCGAACGGCTCTCGATGCCGACCCAGTCGCCATCGGCGATGCCACGCTGCTCGGCATCGTGCGGATGGATCTCGAGGCGGTCCTCGTCGTGCCACATCACATTGGCGGTGCGGCGTGTCTGCGCGCCCACGTTGTACTGGCTGAGGATGCGCCCGGTGGTGAGGATCAGCGGATGTTCGGCGTTGACCTTCTCCGTGGTCGGCACGTATTCGGTCAGCATGAAGCGACCCTTGCCGCGCACGAACTCGCCCACGTGCATCACCGGCGTACCCGCGGGATTCGCCTCGTTGCACGGCCACTGGATCGAGCCGAGCTGGTCGATCTTGTCGAAACTGACACCCTGGAAGGTGGGCGTCAGCTGCGCGATCTCGTCCATGATTTCCGAGGCGTGGCTGTAGTTCATCGGGTAGCCCATGGCCTGCGCCAATTCCTGCGTGATTTCCCAGTCGGCATATCCGGCCTTGGGCGCCATCACCTTGCGCACGCGCGAGACGCGGCGCTCGGCATTGGTGAAGGTGCCGTCCTTTTCCAGGAACGAACTGCCGGGCAGAAACACGTGCGCGTACTTGGCCGTCTCGTTGAGGAACAGGTCCTGGATCACGATGCACTCCATCGCGCTGAGCGCCGCGGTGACGTGCTGGGTATCCGGATCGGACTGGGCGATATCCTCGCCCTCGATGTACAGACCCTTGAAACTGCCGTCCAGCGCGGCCTCGAACATGTTCGGGATGCGCAGACCCGGCTCGCTGAGCAGGCTGACGCCCCAGGCCTGTTCGAACGAGTGGCGCACCGCATCGTCGCCGACATGCCGATAAGCGGTGAACTCGTGCGGGAACGAGCCCATGTCGCACGAGCCCTGCACGTTGTTCTGGCCGCGCAGCGGATTCACGCCCACGCCTTCGCGACCGATGTTGCCGGTGGCCATGGCCAGGTTCGCGATGCCCATCACCGCCGTCGAACCCTGCGCATGCTCGGTCACACCCAGACCGTAGTAGATCGCACCATTGCCACCGGTGGCATACAGACGCGCGGCGCCGCGTATCTGCTCGGCGGGTACGCCGGTTTCCGCTTCCATCGCTTCGGGGCTGTACTTTTCCTGGGCCGCGAAATCGCGCCACCTGGCGAACGCTTCCGGCTCGCAGCGGGCGGCGACGAAATCCTCATCGACCAGACCTTCCGTCACGATCACGTGGGCCAGCGTGTCGAGCATGGCCACATTGGTGCCGGGGCGAATCTTGAGGTGGTAGTCGGCCTGGATGTGCGGCGTGCGCACCAGATCGATGCGGCGCGGATCGATCACGATCAGCCTGGCGCCCGCACGCAGGCGCTGCTTCATCTGCGAAGCGAAAACCGGATGTGCGTCGGTCGGGTTGGCACCCATGACGAGTATCACGTCGGTCTGCCTGATCGAATCGAAATCCTGCGTGCCGGCGGATTCGCCGATGGTGGACTTCAGACCGTAACCGGTGGGCGAATGGCAGACGCGCGCGCAGGTGTCGACGTTGTTGTTGCCGAAGCCGGCGCGTACCAGCTTCTGCACCAGGTAGGTTTCCTCGTTGGTGCAACGCGAGGAGGTGATGCCGCCGATCGAGTGCTTGCCGTAGGTGGCCTGCAGGCGCTTGAACTCGCTGGCGACGTGCGCAAACGCGTCTTCCCAGCTCACCACCTTCCATGGATCGGAGGTCCTGGCGCGGATCATCGGCGTGGTGATGCGGTCGGGATGCGTGGTGTAGCCGATCGCGAAGCGTCCCTTCACGCAGGAATGCCCGTGGTTCGCCTGGCCGTCCTTGTTCGGCACCATGCGCACGATTTCCTCGCCCTTCATCTCGGCGCGGAAGCTGCATCCCACGCCGCAATAGGCGCAGGTGGTGACGATGCTGTGTTCGGCCTGGCCCTTGTCGATCAGCGATTTCTCCGTCAGCGTGGCGGTCGGGCAGGCCTGCACGCAGGCACCGCAGGACACGCATTCGGAGTCGAGGAAGCGGTTGTCCTGGCTGGCAGCCACCTTGGACTCGAAACCGCGGCCCTGGATGGTCAGTGCATACGTACCCTGCACCTCGTCGCAGGCGCGCACGCAGCGCGAGCAGGCGATGCACTTGGACGGGTCGAAGGTGAAGTAGGGATTGGATTCGTCTTTCGCCACGAACAGCGGGTTCGCATCGCCCTGTTTCGTTTTCGCATAGACGTGATTGGCGCCGTCATAGCCGTAGCGCACTTCGCGCAGACCGACCACACCGGCCATGTCCTGCAGCTCGCAGTGGCCATTGGCGGGGCAGGTGAGGCAGTCCAGCGGATGGTCGGAGATGTACAGCTCCATCACGCCGCGGCGGATATCGGCCAGCTTCGGCGTCTGCGTGCGCACCTTCATGCCGGCGGCGACCGGCGTGGTGCACGAGGCCGGATAACCCTTGCGTCCCTCGATCTCGACCAGGCACAGCCGGCACGAACCGAATGCATCCAGCATGTCGGTCGCGCAGAGTTTGGGAATGCTGATGCCGGCCTGTGCGGCGGCGCGCATCACCGAGGTGCCTTCGGGCACGTGCAGCGTCCTGCCGTCGATCTGCAGCTCGACCGTCATATCGGACGTGGCCTTGGGTGTGCCGTAATCGATTTCGACGATGGACAACATGATGCAATTTCTCCGCGGAATCAGCCCTCAGGTCGCCGCCTTCTCGACAGCGCCTGAAAAATCCTCATGGAAATGATCCAGCGCGCTGAGCACCGGGAACGGCGCCATGCCACCGAGCGCGCACAGCGAACCGCCCAGCATGGTCTGGCACAGATCGCGCAACAGGACCTCGTTGCGTTCGCGCTCGGCCGCATCGCCGGCGACCATGCGATCGATCACCTCGGTTCCGCGCACCGAACCGATGCGGCAAGGCGTGCACTTGCCGCAGGATTCGATCGCGCAGAATTCCATCGCATAGCGTGCCTGCGCCACCATGTCGACGCTGTCATCGAACACCACGATGCCGCCATGTCCGAGCATGCCGCCGATGGCGATGAACGCCTCATAGTCGATTGGCGTATCCAGCTGGGACACCGGGATGTAGGTGCCGAGCGGACCGCCCACCTGCACCGCCCGCACGGGGCGACCACTGGCGGTGCCGCCGCCGTAATCCTCGATCAGCTCGCGCAGCGTCAGGCCGAACGCGCGCTCGACCAGGCCGGGTCGCTTCAGGTTGCCGGCCAGCTGGATCGGCAGCGTGCCGCGCGACTTGCCCATGCCGTAATCGCGGTAGAACGCCGCACCTTTGTCGAGGATGATCGGTACCGTCGCCAGCGTCACCACGTTGTTGATCACCGTGGGCTTGCCGAACAGGCCCTTGATCGCGGGCAGCGGCGGCTTGAAACGGACCTGTCCGCGTTTGCCTTCGAGGCTTTCCAGCAGCGAGGTTTCCTCGCCGCAGATATAGGAGCCGGCGGCCATGCGCACTTCCAGCCGGAAGGCCTTGCCGCTGCCGCACACGTCGCTGCCGAGATAACCCGCAGTTTCAGCGACGGCGATCGCCGCCTCCAGAGCGCGCTGTGCATGCGGATATTCGATGCGCAGATAGATGTAGCCATATGTCGCGCCCACGGCCACGCCAGCGATGGTCATGCCCTCGATCAGCACGAACGGGTCGCCTTCCATGAGCATGCGGTCGGCATACGTACCCGAATCGCCCTCATCGGCATTGCAGACGATGTATTTCCGATCTGCGCTGGCGTCGAGGCAGGTCTGCCACTTGATGCCGGCCGGAAACGCGGCGCCACCGCGTCCACGCAGCCCCGCAGCGGTAACGGTCTGGATGATTTCGGTGCCGCTCATGCGCAGCGCGGCTTCCAACCCGCGATAACCGTTGTGTGCACGATAGTCGTCCAGACTGCGCGGATCGACGATGCCGCTACGGGCAAAAGTCAGTCGTTGCTGGCTCTTCAGATAGGCGATGTCCTCGGTCGCTCCGAGCGCCAGCGCATGCTTGCCTGCGTGCAGGAAATCCGCCTCGAACAGGGCGGGGACATCCGCGGGCCGGACCGGTCCGTAGGCGTGGCGTCCGGTCGGCGTCTCGACCTCCACCAGCGGTTCCAGCCAGTACAGACCGCGCGAACCGTTGCGCACGATACGCACATCGGCACCACGCCGTTTCGCCTCGCTGCCGATCGCGCCGGCGACGGCTTCGGCGCCCAGTGAAAGTGCGCCGGCATCGAACGGCACATAGACCGTGATGCTCATGTTTTCTCCGCGGCCAGCCATGCATCGAATCGTTCGGGCGTCAGCCGGCCTTTCAACTCATCGTCGACCATGATCGCCGGCGAGCACGCGCACAAACCGAGACAGTAGACCGGTTCCAGCGTGTACGCGCCATCGGCGGTGGTCTCATGAAAACCTACGCCCAGGCGCTGCCTGATATGTTTTTCCAGCGTCACGGCACCCATCGCCTGACACGATTCCGCGCGGCACACATAGATCACCCGCCGACCCGGTGCCTTGCTGCGGAAGAAGTGATAGAAACTGATGACGCCGTGGACGTCGGCGCGTGAAAGATTCAACTCGCGCGCGATCAGCGGTACGGAGATTTCCGGCACGCAGCCGAGCGCCTGCTGAACACCGTGCAGGACCGGCAGAAGCGCACCCGGCAGGTCCTTGAGCCGGGCCGTGACCTGCAGCACCACGGCACGAACAGCGTCGGGAATGTCCGGCAGCGATGCGGTGTTTGCAGCACGTTTCACGATGTCACCTTCAGAACAGCGCGGCGGCCTTTGCCAACGCAATATATAGACCGATCAGGAATGGAATGCCAACCGCCAGCCACGCGAGCACACCCGCAGTTCCAAAGTTGCCGCGAGCGGCAGACTCGGCGTCGGCGGTCAAACGATCTTCATGCTGCAGCGCACGTTCGCGTGCCAGCTCCGCGTCGCTCATGAACACCGACTCCTGTACCGGCTTCACCGGCAAAAGAACCCGGGCGAGCTTCCCGTCAACCCGTTCGTGACATCTGTCCCCCGTTCCCGAGCCATGGCATGCCCCCGTGGTGGCCGGCATTGCGCCGGATGTCAGTCTCCGATTCCTGTCCGTGAATCCTAGCCATGAACATGTTTCAATGGTGTGCCAGTCGACCAAAGTCGCATGCCGCCGGGATGACGTGCGCCTCCTTGGAGGTAATACCATGATGCGGCGACCACTTTCCCGTCCTCCAATTAATGCGACGCAGCAATGCGCGCAAGGAACCCCTGGCATGCGCATACCCCCCGGCTGGCTGTTCGCTCTGGGCATGGCCATCGCGGCGTTGTCCGCACATGCCGCCGTGGATCCTGTTGCCGGGCAGCGTGCTGTCGGAAGCCGGCACATCACGCTGGCGGCCGCCGCGGACCTGCATTACGCGATGGACAAAGTCATCGCTGCCTACCGGCACGATCACCCTGCGGACAACATCGACGTGGTCTATGGAGCGTCCGGCCAGCTGCTGACGCAGATCGAGCAGGGCGCGCCGTTCGAGCTGTTCTTCTCGGCCGACAGCGATTACCCCAGGCAACTGGTTGCGCATGGCAGTGCCGGTGGCCAGCCCGTGCCATACGCAGTTGGCCGCATCGTGCTGTGGAGCGCAAGCATCGACATGCACGGTGTGCAGCTGGCCGACCTTGCGCAGCCGCGCTTCGGCCGCATCGCCATCGCCAATCCACTGCACGCGCCCTACGGCAAGCGGGCCGAGCAGGCGCTGCGCAGTGCCGGTGTCTGGGAGCAGTTGCAGTCGCGGCTGGTCTACGGCGAGAACATCGGGCAGACGGCGCAGTTCGCGCAAAGCGGCAATGCCCGGGTCGGCATCGTTGCGCAATCGCTGGCGCTGGATCCGGCCATGGCCAGGGGCAGCCATGCGCTGGTGCCAGCCACGGCTTACCAGCCGTTGCAGCAGAGTTTCGTGCTGACCAGGCGCGGTGCCGGGAGTGCCTTGGCGCAGGATTTCGCACGCTACATGCAGAGTGCGCAGGCGCGCGCCATCCTCGCGCGTTACGGCTTCACTCTGCCAGGTGCGGCGGACCACTGAGGGGCGATGATGCCGCTACTGTCGATGCAGGATCTGCAGGCATTCGCACTCACCTTGCGCCTGGCCGCGACGGTGACTGTGCTGTTGCTGCTGCTCGGCACGCCGCTGGCATGGTGGCTGGCACGCACCCGTTCGCGCTGGCAGCGGCCAGTGGCTGCCGTGATTGCGCTGCCGCTGGTGCTGCCGCCGACTGTGCTGGGTTTCTATCTGCTGCTGCTGCTCGGCCCACATGGCGCGGTGGGTCGGCTGATCGCGGCGATGGGATTATCGGCACTGCCGTTCACGTTTGGCGGATTGGTGTTCGGTTCGGTGCTGTACTCCTTGCCGTTCGTGGTGCAGCCGCTGCACAACGCGTGTGAGGCGATCGGCACGCGGCCGCTGGAAGTGGCGGCCTGCCTGCGCGCGGGGCCGCTCGATCGCTTCCTTTCCATCGGGTTGCCGATGGCCCTCCCGGGCTTCGTCACGGCAACCGTGCTCGGTTTCGCACATACCATGGGCGAATTCGGCGTCGTGCTGATGATCGGCGGCAATATCCCGGGGCAGACACGGGTGCTGTCGATGAGCATCTACGATCACGTCGAGGCAGGCGAATACCTGCAAGCGCATACGCTGTCGCTGTGCCTGCTGGTGTTCTCGTTCGCCGCGCTGCTGGCGATGTCGCTGCTGCGTCCGCGCAGGCACGCGCGTGACTGAACTGCGCGGACTTGAGGCAAGGCTGGCCTGGCGCCGTGGCGAGCTGGCGATCGCGCTGGATATCGCGCTGCCGCCACGCGGCATCACTGCACTGTTCGGTCCTTCCGGTGCCGGCAAGACCAGTTGCCTGCGTGCGATCGCGGGGCTGGATCGCGGCAGCATGGGCACGGTAAGCCTCGGCGACGAGGTATGGCAGAACAGCACGCGGCGCGTGTTCGTGCCGCCGCACCGACGCCGGCTCGGTTACGTCACCCAGGAGGCCAGCCTGTTCGTGCATCGCTCGGTGGCTGGCAACCTGGACTACGGTTACCGCCGCGCAGGTCGACCGACACATCTCGATCGTGATGCACTGATCGGGCAATTCGGCCTGCGCCCATTGCTTGGGCGACGCGTCGATGCGCTCTCCGGTGGCGAACGCCAGCGCGTCGCGATCGTGCGTGCGCTGCTGTCCGACCCGGCATTGCTGCTGTTCGATGAGCCGCTGTCGGCGTTGGATGCCGCGGCAAGGAACGATCTGCTCGGTCGACTGGAAACCCTGCATGCGGCCCTGGCGGTGCCGATGATCTATGTCAGCCACGCGATCGACGAAGTTGCCCGGTTGGCCGATCACCTGGTTGTGCTGGACGCCGGTCGTGTGGTGGCGCAGGGGCCGCTGCAGGCGACGCTCACCCGGCTTGACCTGCCGGCGGCGCTGGCCGAGGCGGTCGGCGCGGTGATCGAAGGCACCGTGGTCGGCCACGACGCGCATGACCATCTCACCGAGCTGGTGTTCGCCGGCGGCACGCTGTTCGTGCCGCGTCGCGGCGATGTCGCAGGCCAGCGACTGCGTTGCCGCATTGGCGCACGCGACGTGGTGCTGACCAAGGAGCAGCAACTCGGCAGCAGCGCACTGAACCAGCTTCATGCACGCGTGATCGCGATGGCCGACGCGGACCATCCATCGCAATGCCTGGTGCAGCTCGATGCGGGCGGCAGCGTCCTGTTGGCGCGCATCACGCGGCGCTCGTGGCATGCACTGGCGCTGGCGCCGGGCAGCGAGGTGTGGGCACAGGTCAAAGCCGTGGCGCTGGGCGCCTGAACCGGTGTCTTCGATGATCGCCGCAGTTGTCAAAGCCGATGCCCGCCACCATGATTTCCTTCTACGGCGCCCTGGCGCCATCCCGCAGCCATGCAGGTCATCGCGTCGATGAGTGAGTTGATCAGCGTTGCCGAAGCCGAAGCCCTGATCGCCCGGCACATGCCGGCGTTCGGCAGCGAGCGGATGGCGCTGGACGCCGCGGTCGGCCGCATCCTGCGCGAGCCGATCCATGCCGAGCGCGATCAGCCGCCGTTCGATCGCGTGATGATGGACGGCATCGCCATGCGCTGGAGTGAGTCGTTGCCGCGCAGTTTCCCGCTGCGCGGCGTGCAGCTGGCCGGCATGGCGGCACAGACGCTTGTCGCTGAGGGTTCCTGCATCGAAGTCACTACCGGCGCGATGTTGCCGGAGGACTGCGATTGCATCGTTCCGGTCGAGCAGACGCGGCGCGATGGTGATCGCTATGTACTGATCGAAGGCTATTGGCCAGCGCGTGGCCAGTTCATTCATGCGCGCGGCTCCGATTGCGCGGCCGATGCGCCGCTGCTGGGTGCCGGCATACGCATCGGTGCGCCGGAAATGGCGGTGCTCGCGGCCAACGGCGTCGTCACGGTCGAGGTCGCCAGCGTGCCATCGGTTGCGGTCATTGCGACCGGCGACGAGCTGGTCGACGTGGGCGCGCTGCTCGGCGAAGGGCAGATCCGCCGTTCCAACGATCGCGCGCTGGCCGCTGCATTGCACAGCCGTGGTTTCGGTCGCGTGGCATTGAGCCAGGTCGCCGACGATCTCTCGGCGACCACCAGCATGCTCGGTGCGTTGCTGGCGGAACATCCGGTACTGATCCTGTCCGGCGGCGTCTCGATGGGCCAGCGTGACCACGTGCCCGCCGCACTCGACGCACTCGGCGTGCGCCGCGTGTTTCACCGCATCGCGCAGCGGCCGGGCAAGCCGATGTGGTTCGGCATCGGGTCGCAGGGGCAGGCGGTGTTCGCATTGCCCGGCAATCCGGTATCGGCATTGGTCTGCGCCATCCGCTACGTGATGCCGGCCCTGCTGGCGTCCATGGGGGCCGCGACGGAGTCGTTGCAGCATGTCTGTCTGGCCGCCGCGACCGACACCAACGCAGCCTTGACATGCTTTGTACCTGCGCACGTGCAGCATGATGCATCCGGCAGGGCGATGGCGCATCCGGTGCCATCGCGGACCTCGGGCGATTTCTCCTCGTTGCCGCGCACCCACGGCTTCGTGCAGTTGCCGCCCGGCCACGCTATCGCTGTAGCCGGCACGGCGGCAGCGTTCTATCGTTGGTGACATGACTTCCTCCAGCGCCATCGCGAATCTGTTGAATGCTGCCGAGCTGCCGCATGACCGCCTCGGGCGGCCGCTGCACGACCTGCGCATCTCGGTGATGGACCGCTGCAATTTCCGCTGCCCGTACTGCATGCCCGAGGCAACCTACGGCGAGCACTTCACTTTCCTGCGCAATGACGAGCGTTTGAGCTTCGACGAGATCGAGCGGCTGTGCCGACTGGCCGCGCAGCTGGGCGTGAGCAAGCTGCGCCTCACCGGCGGCGAACCGCTGCTGCGTCCGAAACTGGCCGCGCTGGTGGCGCGATTGCGTCGCATCGATGGCATCACCGATCTGGCGATGACCACCAACGGCGTGCTGCTTTCCCGTCACGCCACTGAGCTGCGCGATGCCGGTCTCGACCGCATGACGGTGAGTCTCGATACGCTTGATCCCGCACTGTTCCACCGCATGAGCGGCGGCCGCGGCGCGCTCGACGAGGTGCTGACTGGCATCGATGCGGCACAGGCAGCCGGTTACCCGCATGGCGTCAAGCTCAACACGGTGGTGCAGCGTGGCGTCAACGAACACACCGTGGCCGACCTGGTGGAACGCTACCGCGGCAGCGGCATCGTGGTGCGCTTCATCGAGTACATGGACGTCGGCAACCGCAACGACTGGACACCGGACGACGTGGTGCCCTCGCGCGAGCTGCTTGAACGCATCGACGCGCGCTGGCCGCTGGAAGCACTGCCGGCGAAGTATGCAGGCGAGGTCGCCACGCGCTACCGCTTCCGCGATGGGGCCGGCGAGATCGGTGTGATCTCCTCGGTCAGCGAGCCGTTCTGCGGCAGCTGCACGCGCGCGCGGCTGTCCTCCGAAGGCATGCTCTACACCTGCCTGTTTGCCACCCATGGCGTCGACCTGCGCGGCCCCTTGCGCGACGGCGCCAGCGACGAACAGCTGCTCGACCGTCTGCGTGACGTGTGGCTGAATCGGGCCGACCGTTACAGCGAGGAGCGCGCGCAGCGACGCAACAATGCCCGTCGTAAAATCGAAATGCATTACATCGGGGGGTAGGGTCCCCCATCCGTTGCCTGGCAGGTCAGGGCGGAGTCGGTTTGTTCGCAGGGCAAGGAAGAGTGAAAGAATGTATGTCGATACACGATTGAACGATGACGCAGCCATGCGGGCAAAGCGGCCCGGCATGGCCTGGCGAGGTAACGGATGACGGACCCCATGAAGCTTTCCCACGTCGGCGAGTCGCAGCAGCCACGCATGGTGGATGTCGGTGCCAAACCGGCCACCCACCGCACGGCGCAGGCGCGAGCGCGGGTGACGTTTCCGGCAGCCGTTGCCGACGCGCTGCATGCGGCTGGCTATGTCACCCCCAAGGGTGCGGTGCTCACCGTGGCGCACATCGCCGGTGTGATGGGCGCCAAGGCCACCTCGCAGCTGATTCCGCTGTGCCATCCGCTCAGCCTCGACAAGTGCGACATCGCGATCCACGTGCAGGGCAACGAGGCGCTGATCGACTGCACAGTGTCCTGCCGTGGCAGCACTGGCGTGGAGATGGAGGCGCTCACCGGCGCCAGCATTGCCGCGCTCACCATCTACGACATGTGCAAGGCGCTGTCGCACGACATCGTCATCGGCGAGATCCGTCTGCTGAAGAAAGCCGGCGGCAAGCACGATATCGATCACACCGCCGGCGGGGGCGCGGCATGAGTGCGAAGGCGCCGCCGATCTACGGCCTGCTGCTTTCCGGTGGTGCCAGCCGGCGCATGCAGCGCGACAAGGCGCAGCTTGCCTACGCGGGCGAGCCGCAGTTGTTGCGTGCGTGGCGCCTGCTCGAAGCGGTGACCGCGCGCGCCTTCGTCTCGGTACGTGCGGAACAGAGCGCCGATCCGCTGCGCGCCGGCCTGCCGCAGATCGTCGATCGCTACGACGCGATCGGCCCCGCTGCCGGCATCCTCTCCGCGCAGGACACACATCCGGACGTGGCGTGGCTGGTGCTTGCGTGCGACCTGCCGCTGCTCGACGAGACCACACTGCGCACCCTGATCGATGCACGTGCCCCCGAGACCGACGCCACAGCGTTCATCAGCCGTTTCGACGGGCTGCCCGAACCGTTGTGTGCGCTGTGGGAACCATCCAGCCATGTGCTGCTCAGGCAGCGTGTCGACGCCGGCAGCTATTGTCCGCGCAAGGCGCTGATCCTGTCGCGCACCACGCTGCTGCCCGCACCGGGCAACGCTCTGGACAACATCAACACGCCGGAGGAATTTACCCGGATGCAGCATCAGATCGAATCGCGACCATGACCACGGTGACTCTGCAGTACTTCGCCCAATTACGTGAGCAGGCCGGCACCAGCGGCGAACAGCTGGTTACTTCGGCAGGTTCGCTGCGCGAGCTGTACGACGAGCTGCGCACGCGCCATGGCTTCTCGCTGCCGGTCGAGGCGCTTAAGGTGGCAGTGAACGCGCAGTTCAGCGACTGGGGCAGGGCGTTCGGCGAGGGCGACACCATCGTGTTCATCCCACCAGTGGCCGGCGGATGAAACACTTCAGCCTCTCCGGCGTGGCAGTCGATCCCGCACAGCTGCGCACGGCGCTGCAGCATCCGGACAGCGGCGGCTTCTGTGCGTTCGAGGGCTGGGTGCGCAACAGCAACGAAGGTCGCGAAGTGGACGGCCTGGAGTACGAGGCTTACGCCGAACTGGCGCTGGCCGAGGGCGAGCGCATTGTCGACGAGGCCATCGCACGTTACGGCGTCATCGCGGCGCACTGCATGCACCGCATCGGCCATCTGAAGGTCGGCGAGCTCGCGGTGTGGATCGGCGTCTCTTCCGCGCATCGCGACGAGGCATTCCGCGCCTGCCGCTACATCATCGACGAGATCAAACACCGCCTGCCGATCTGGAAGAAGGAGCACTACCTCGACGGCGACACTGCGTGGGTGGCCTGCGCGCACACGCATGGTGCGCACGAACCCATGCAGCCGGCGCGCGATCGCGCACCTGGCTGAGCATTTATACCTGACCATGATTAATTATGCCCAAGCCCTGCAGCGCCTGCTCGCGCAGACCTCGCCGCTACCTGCCGAAAACTGTGCCCTCTCTGAAGCCGCAGGCCGCGTGCTGGCCGCCGACATCTGCAGCCCGATCGCGTTGCCGTCATTCGATCATGCTGCGATGGACGGCTATGCGCTATGCGCACGTGAACCTGTGTCTGCCGGTTCCGAGCATGTCGTGCATGGCTCGCAGGCAGCCGGCGATGCATGCAGTGCGGATGCCATCGGCGCGTGCGAAATCATGACCGGTGCACGGTTGCCTGCTGGACTCGATGCGGTGATTGCATTGGAACGCACCGAGCTGCTGGCCGCGCAGGCGGATGGAAGGCCCGAGCGCATCCACCTGCTCGATCCGCTCGCCGCTGGCGACAACGTGCGCCACACCGGCGCCGACGTGGCACAGGGTTCGACCGTGCTTGCTACCGGCACACGCATCGAACCGGCGCATATCATGCTGCTGGCTGCGCTCGGCCTGACCCGGATCGAGGTGGTGCGTCGTCCGCGCATCGCCATCATCTGCACCGGCAAGGAACTGCAGGCCCACCCATCGCAGTCGCTCGCCGACGGCCACATCCACAACTCCAACGGTCCTTACCTCGTCGCCGCACTCACTGCGGTCGGTGCGCAGGTGCTGTCGTGTGAAACGGTGGACGACACCCCGAGTACCTTCGCCCATGCGTTGCAGCGCGTCGTCGATACCGGTGCCGACGTGATGATCAGCACCGGCGCGGTGTCGATGGGCCGCTACGACTTCGTACCCGACACGCTGCGCGACCTCGACGCGGAGCTGCTGTTCCACACGGTTGCCATCCGTCCCGGCAAGCCGCTGCTGGGTGCGAAGCTGGCGAATGGCCTACTGATCCTCGCGCTGCCCGGCACGCCGATGGCCGTCGCCGTCGGCTTCCGTTTCTTCGTGGCGCCTGCGCTACGCGCCATGACGGGGCAGGCCATCGAGCCGCCGCTGCACGCGGTGCTCGACACACCACAGCAACCCAAGGCTGGCCTGCGCCACTTCCTGCGTGCCACCTTGCATCAGGATGCAGAAGACCGACTCCACGCCACGGTAACGGGTCAGCAGCAGCCGTTTCGCATCCGGCCTTTCGCCGTGGCCGATGTCTGGGTCGTTTTGCCCGAAGACGCTGGCCGCTGCGCTGCAGGTGCGCGCGTCGAGATTGTCGGCCTGGAACCTGGTACAGCGCCTCATATCCGCCCATCGCACTGATTCGCTGTAGCCACGGAGCACGCCCATGAAACTGCAGATCGAAGGCCAGAAGCTGCGGATACGTGTCGACGAGGCTGAGCTGGCGCGACTGCTGGCAGGAGAGACGATCGAGGCGCACACGCAGTTTGCCGATGCTTTCGCGATTCACTTTGCGATGCGCGCGACGCAGGACGATGATGCGACGTTCTCCGGTCACGCTGATGCCTGGCAGATCAGCTTGCCTGCGGCAACGGTGCGTGAGCATGCGACGCGCCTGCCGACGCGCGAGGGGCTCCGTTACACATTGGCAGGAAAGGGCGCCGAGGATCCGCTGGAACTGCTGTTCGATGTGGATGTACGGGATAGCGTGAAGCACCGTAGATCATCGTGATCTCATGTGCGATGTGACCGCCGCTAAGTAAGTGCGAATGTCCGCTTCCGATCCGAAGCAAGCATCCAGGCCGAGATCAACTGTGGAATCATGCAGCTTGAAAGAACTTTCACTTAGCGCGTCGAAGTTCGCAGGCCGAACAGAGGCAAGCTGGAGACCAAGGCTGCCCTTACTTAGCCATGCCGTCACATGGTTGTGCGTCGAAGTCCACTCTGTCCACCTTAAAAAACCTCTCACCTGGGAAGCACTGCTTTGCCGCCTTGTGGAGTTTTTCAATCGTCTCGAAAAGACTACTTTCTGACAGCTTAACGTGCTCGTACAGCGCGTTCGTCATATTCCGAAGTGTGTGATAGACCCGCTCACCGAATGCATTCAAGACGATCTGTTCGTTAACAGGGTGAGATCGAATTCCATGTTGTTCGATGAGCGACTCCACGCTATTGATAATATATTCGCTACGTAACTCCATCGAGGCGATACAAGCATCAAAGCGCCCTTGCTCGATCGAGATTTCGAGGATCAGCTGCGCGTTGTCGAAGCGCATGAGAAAGGCTAGATCCACAACGTGCTGCCGATAGTCAAATTGCGGCGACGTGTAGGAGGGGAGGCCGATCATTCTAGGCAGGTCGCCCACATCGAACTTCCTCATCTTCGCCCACGTCACAGCGATTTCGTTGTACTGCAGACACATCACCATCAGCGCCCGATTTAGGGCATCCACCTTGGCGCGTTCCTCCGTTGCTGCTTCCTTGCCCTGTTGAAGCTTAAATGCATAGGACGCACCGTAGGATGCACCGAGATATGTACCGAACACTGCAATCAACCAGCCTACCAAATCCCTTGCGCTCACTCCTCCTAAGAGCATGCATGCAATAGTGGCTATCGCGACGAGTAGGACAACCAGTCCCTTTGCCACCACGCCTTGCTTGAGCACTTTCCTACCCCGCTGTTGAACCAGCTGCAGAGTCTGCCGAGGATCGGCGGGTTGAGCAATCTATGGGGCTGGCATTGAGGTGTCAGGAAGGGGAAGACGGACCAAGCGGTCGATCGACCCCTCCAAAAAACGAAAACCCGCATCGCTGCGGGCTTCGTCTTACAATTGGTGCCCAGGAGAGGACTCGAACCTCCACGGAGTTGCCCCCGCTAGCACCTGAAGCTAGTGCGTCTACCAATTCCGCCACCTGGGCAGGTGTCACACGGCTGTACGAACTGCGTGAGCCGCGTAATGTAGGCACCTGCCGGCAGCTTGTCAACTCTTTTCACCCTCATTCACCGCGTCGTGTCATTCTCGCGCCGCGAACACCACAAGGATCATTAGTGACCAGAAAAACTCCCCCTGATTCCGGCAATGGCCAGGATTCCCGCCCTGCGAAAGGTCGAACGAAACCCACCGACCAGAAGCAGCGTAGCGGTGCGGCCACAGGACAACGCAACAAGGCTGCCACGGGCGCCGGGCGCGATCCGCATGCCGAGCGCGAGGCGCAGCGTTACGAGCGACCGATCCCCAGCCGCGAGGCGATTCTTGCCCTGCTCGAGCAGCGCGGCGAATTGCTGACCGAGGCACGCATTGCCGAGGCGCTGGACATCCATGACGAATCCGATCTCGAGGCGCTGCGCAAGCGGCTCGCGGCGATGGTGCGCGATGGCCAGTTGCTGCTGGGACGGCGCGGTGGCTATGCGCCGACGCAGAAGCTGGACCTGATCGCCGGCGTGGTGCTGGCCAATGCCGAGGGCTACGGTTTCCTGCGCCCCGATGCGGGCGGCGAGGACCTGTATCTCTCGCCGCAACAGATGCGCACGGTGATGCATGGCGATCGCGTGCTGGCCAGCGTGGTCGGCATCGACCGTCGCGGTCGCCGGCAGGGTGCGATCGCCGAAGTGCTGCAGCGTCGTTCGCCGCGGCTGGTCGGCCGCGTGGTGATCGAGAACGGCGTGACCCTGGTGGCGCCGGACGACCGTCGCCTGAACCAGGACGTGATGATCAAGCCGGGACAGGAGCAGGGCGCCCGCTCCGGGCAGATCGTGGTGGTCGAGATCACTGACCCGCCGACGCCGCATCGTGGTCCGATGGGCGAGATCCGTGCGGTGCTGGGCGAGCGGCTGCAGCCGTCGCTGGTGGTGGAGATGGCGATTGCCAGCCACGATCTGCCGCACGAATGGCCAGCCGAGGTGCTGCGCGATGCGGCGCAGGTGGAAGCCGAGGTGACCGCCGCCGAGCGCGAAGGTCGCACCGATATCCGACAACTGCCGCTGGTGACGATCGATGGCGCGGACGCGCGCGATTTCGACGACGCGGTGTATGCCGAGCCGAAGCGTGGCGGCGGCTGGCGACTGCTCGTGGCGATCGCCGACGTGTCGCATTACGTGCAGATCGGCAATGCGCTGGACAAGGAAGCCTACGAGCGCAGCACCTCGACCTACTTTCCCGGTTTCGTGGTGCCGATGCTGCCGGAGACGCTGTCCAACGGCATCTGCTCGCTGATGCCGAAAGTGGAACGACTGTGCATGGTCTGCGACATGCAGGTCGATGCCGAAGGCAACGTCATCAAGTCGAAGTTCTACGACGCGGTGATGCGCTCGCATGCACGGCTCACCTACGACAAGGTGTGGCAGGCGGTGGGTCTGCGCGAGGCCGATGCCCGGCATGAAGTGGCCGACGTGCTGCCGCAGCTGGAAAACCTGCACGCGCTGTACAAGGCGATGGCGCAGCAGCGCAAGCGCCGCGGCGCGATCGATTTCGAGACGCCGGAAGTGAAGTTCCGTCTTGACCAGACCGGCAGCGTGGAGTCGATGGGCGCCACCGAACGCAACGACGCGCACAAGCTGATCGAGGAATGCATGATCGCCGCGAACGTGCAGGCGGCGCTGTTCCTCGAGAAGAAGAAGATCCCCGCGCTGTTTCGCGCGCACGAGCCGCCGCCGGCGGAAAAATACGAGGACCTGCAGCAGTTCCTGCGCGAGTTCAAGCTGCGCATGCCGCCGGTGGAGGACGTCACGCCGGGCGATTTCTCCGAGATCCTGCGCATGGTGCACGACCGCCCCGAGCGCGAGCTGATCCAGAACGTGCTGCTGCGCTCGCAGAGCATGGCGGCGTACCAGCCGGACAACCGCGGCCATTTCGGCCTGTCGCTTCAGGCGTACGCGCATTTCACCTCGCCGATCCGCCGTTACCCGGATCTGCTGGTGCATCGCGCGATCCGCTACGCGCTGACCGGCGGCAAGCCGGGCGACTACAGCTACAGCCCCACCGAAATGGCTGCCATGGCGATCCATTGCTCGCAGCGCGAACGGCGTGCCGAAGAGGCCGAGCGCGATGTCGACGAGCGCTTCAAGTGCGCGTGGATGGAGAAGCACATCGGCAGCGAGTTCGAGGGCGTGGTCACCGGCGTGACCTCGTTCGGCCTGTTCGTGGAGCTGGACGAGTCGAAGGTGTCCGGACTGGTGCACATCAGTCAGCTCGCCAACGACTACTACCATTTCGATGCGATCCGCAAACTGCTGAAGGGTGAGCGCACCGGTACGCAATTCCGCCTTGGCGACCATGTTCGGGTGCAGGTGCTGCGCGCAAGCCTGGAAGATCGCAAGATTGATTTCCGCCTGGTGGCGCCGCGCACGGCGGTCGCACCGCCGACCGGAACCGCCAAGGCCTACGACTATGCCGCCAGCGGCGAGCGTTACTCATTGCCGAAGAAACCTGCCAGTACGACCAAGGCGCCAGGCATGTTCGGCAGGGCAGCAAATGCGCTCGGCCGTGCGTTTGGCAGACGCGATGCCAGGGTACCGGAGACGCCGGTACCGAGCGATCATCCGCCGTCGCGCTCGCGCGCTGCCACACAACCTGCCGAAGGCGGCAATCGTCCCCGGCGTGGTTCGGCACCGGCCAAGTCGGCGCCGAACAGGTCAGATCACGGCAAGCAGCAGCGCCAGGGTCAGCTTGCCAAGGCGACGCCGGCGCCAGCGAACGCCGGCAGGAAGCGTGGCGCACGCAAACTGAAACCGAAAGGCAAGCCATGAGTGAGAGCTGGATCGTCGGCATCAATCCCGTCGAAGGAGCGCTGAGCAATGATGCCGAGCGCGTGCGCGAGCTGGTGGTCGAGCAGGGCCAGCGCAATGCGCGCGTGCTGGAACTGGCCGAGCGCGCGAAGGCGCTGAAGATCACCGTGAATCAACGTCCGCGCGAGCAGCTGGACAAGCTCGCCGGCGAGGCACGCCATCAGGGCGTGGCAGCGCTGTACGAGGCGCCACCGCTGGCGCATGAAAACGACCTGGCTGCGCTGATGGAGCGCGACGGCAGCGATACGCTGGTGCTGGTCCTTGATGGCGTCACCGACCCGCACAACCTCGGCGCCTGCCTGCGCAGTGCGGTGGCGGCGAAGGTCACTGCGGTGATCGTGCCCAAGGATCGCGCGGTCGGCCTCACGCCGGTGGTGCGCCGCGCCGCGGCCGGTGGCGCCGATCGGGTGGCGCTGATCGCGGTGACCAACCTGGCGCGCACGCTGCGCGAGCTGAAGGATGCCGGGGTGTGGATCACCGGCCTGGCCGGCGACACCGATACCTCGATCTATGGCGTCGACTTCAAGGGTCCGGTGGCGCTGGTGCTGGGTGGCGAAGGCGAGGGCATCCGCCGACTGACCCGCGAGCTGTGCGATTTCGTGGCGAAGATTCCGATGCCGGGCATGATGGAGAGCCTCAACGTTTCCGTCGCCACCGGTGTGATCCTGTTCGAGGCGTTGCGACAGCGGAGCGCAAAACGATGAATTTCTACTGGTACGACTGGACCGGTTATATCGGCGTGGTGCTGGTGCTGCTGGCGTTCCTGCTGTTGCAGGTACACAAGCTGCACGGCAATGGCCTGATCTATCAGCTGATGAACATCTTCGGTGCGCTCGGCGTGTTGCTGTCGCTGGTCTTCGGCAGCTTCAACGCTTCGGCTTTCGTGATGGAAGTGGCCTGGGCTGCCATCGGCATCTACGGCGTGCTGCGCGGCATGCGCCTGCGCCGCGAGAAGCGGGGCGACAATGAGTAGGAGCGCACCCTGTGCGCGATGCTCTTCCTGTAGGAGCGACTTCAGTCGCGATGCTCTTGCCGGTCACCCAAAAGCTATCGCGACTGAAGTCGCTCCTACACCTGTTCTCGGACAGGGTGCGCTACGACGCGGCTGCGGGGTTAATCTCCCAGCTTGGTCATCTCCGGATTCGAGGTGAGGTCGCCCTTGCTGCGCTGCTTGTTCAGCGGTTCGCCGGTGACTTGGAACCACACGTTCTCGGCGATGTTGGTGGCATGGTCGCCGATGCGCTCGATGTTCTTCGCCATGAACAGCAGGTGCGTGCACGGCGTGATGTTGCGCGGGTCTTCCATCATGTAGGTCAGCAGCTGGCGGAAGTAGCCGGTATAGGCTTCGTCCAGCACCACGTCGTCCTTCCACACCTGGTAGGCGCGCTCGGCATCGCGATCGCGATAGGCCAGCAGCACCTCGCGCACCTCGGTCGCGGCCAGTTCGGCCAGCAATCCCAAGCCGCCGGCCGGAGCGACCGGCGCGACCATCGACAACGGGATCGAGCGCTTGGCCACGTTGGCGGCGTAGTCGCCGATACGCTCGATGTCAGCGGCGATGCGCAGCGCGGCGAACACGTTGCGCAGGTCGCCGGCCATCGGCGCACGCAACGCCAGCAGGCGCACCACGTCGTGGCTGATCTCCTGTTCCAGCAGATCGATGGCGTCGTCGTTGCCGACCACGCGCCGGGCGGCACGTTCGTCGCGTCGTTCGACCACGTCGATCGCCGCTTCCAGCTGACTTACCGACAACTCGCCCATGCGCACGATCTCGCCGGTGAGCCGGGTCAGTTCGTCATCGTAGCTCTTGATGATGTGTTCTTTGCCGCTGGTGTTCATGGTGTGCCTCGTATTTGTTCCCTTCTCCCATTGGAAGAAGGTGTCCGAAGGGCGGATGAGGGTTCGGGCGGAGCGGAGTGCTGACGCTCCGCCCGAACCCTCACCCCAACCCCTCTCCCACGGGGAGAGGGGCCAGTCGATCAACCAAACCTGCCAGTGATGTAATCCTCGGTCTGCTTCTTGCCCGGCTTGGTAAAGATTTTCTCGGTGCCATCGAACTCGATCAATTCGCCCATGTACATGAAGGCGGTCTGGTCGGAGCAACGCGCCGCCTGCTGCATGTTGTGGGTGACGATGACGATGGTGAATTCGTTCTTCAGTTCTTCCACCAGTTGCTCGATGCGACCGGTGGCGATCGGGTCGAGCGCGGAGGTGGGCTCGTCCAGCAGCAGGACTTCAGGTTTCAGCGCGATCGCGCGCGCAATGCACAGGCGCTGCTGCTGACCGCCGGACAGGCCGAGCGAATTCTGCTTGAGCTTGTCCTTCACCTCGTCCCATAGGGCCGCGCTGCGCAGAGCCTGCTCCACGCGGGTCGTCATGTCCGTCCTGGACAGCTTCTCGTGGTGACGGATGCCGTAGGCGACATTCTCGAAGATCGTCATCGGGAACGGCACCGGCTTCTGGAACACCATGCCGACCTTGCCGCGCAGGCGGTTCATCGAATAGCGCGGATCGAGGATGTTTTCGCCATCCAGCATGACCTCGCCCTTCGCCTCCAGCTTCGGGTAGATCGCGTAGATGCGGTTGAAGATGCGCAGCAGGGTGGACTTGCCACAACCGGAAGGGCCGATGATCGCAGTGACCTTCTTCTCCGGGACGTCCATGCTGATGCCTTTCAGCGCATGGAAGCCGTTGTAGTAGAAGTGCACGTCGCGCACGGTGAGCTTGGGCGCGGCCGCCGAAGCGGCCGCCACCTGCGCCGGATTCATGGTGAGGGCGGGATCAGTCATGGGATACCTTGGTGCGGGAAAGGACCAGACGGGAGGCAAGGCTGAGCAGCAGCACGAACATGGTGATCACGAACGCGCCAGCCCAGGCCATCGCATGCATCGCGTCGCCCGGGTCGTTGGCGTACTGGTAGATGATCTGTGGCAGGCTGGACATCTTGTCGATCGGGTTGACCGCCATGTAGTTGTTGCCGAACGCGGTGAACAGCAGCGGCGCGGTTTCGCCGCTGATGCGTGCCAGCGCCAGCAGCACGCCGGTGATGATTCCGGAACGCGCCGCACGGATCAGGATCTGCAGTGTCAGTTTCCACTGTGGCACGCCGAGCGACAGCGCCGCCTCGCGCAGCGTGGAGGGCACCAGCCGCAGCATCTCGTCCGTGGTGCGCACGATCACCGGCAACGCGATCAGCGCCAGCGCCACGCCACCGGCGAAACCGGAGAACGAGGTCGAGCCGTGGGTGAGTGCGGTACTCGGCAATACCACGATGGTATAGACGAACAAACCGATCACGATCGACGGTGCGGACAGCAGGATGTCGTTGAGGAAACGGATCGACTCACCCAGTTTGGTGCGGTTCGCGTATTCGGCCAGCCAAGTGCCGGCGAGCACGCCGATCGGCGTGGCGATCGCGATGCCGATGAAGTTGATGATCAGGCTGCCGACCATCGCGTTGGCGAGACCACCATCCGCGCCATATGCGGTGATCCTGGTGAACAGTTTCGGCTTGAGCGCGCTGATGCCCTGATGCAGGGTTTCCCACAGAATCCAGGCCAGAAACGCCAAGCCGATCAGGGTGGCCAGCATGCTCAGGCCCATCGCCAGCCAGTTGGTGATGCGCCGACGCAGATAGAGCGCGTTCATCAGCTGCCTTCCTTGCTGGCCAGCTGGCGCAGCATCAGTCGCGCGATCAGCAGCACGATGAAGGTGACCACGAACAGCAGGAATGCCAGCGCCATCAGCGAGGATTTCTGCAGGCCCGAGGCTTCGCCGAACTGATTCGCGATGGTCGAGGCAATCGACGTGCCCGGATCGAGCAGCGAGGCGGACAGCGTCATCGCATTGCCGAGCACGAACGTCACCGCCATCGTCTCGCCGAGCGCGCGGCCCAGCCCCAGGAAAATGCCGCCGATCACCGCCGAGCGGGTATACGGCAGCACGATGTCCCACGACACTTCCCAGGTGCTGGAACCGAGCGCATAGGCGGACTCCTTCAGCCGGCCCGGTACGGTCTGGAACACTTCACGCATCACCGAGGAGATGAACGGGATGATCATGATCGACAGCACGATGCCGGCGACCAGGATGCTGGCGCCAAACGGATAGCTGCTGCCGAACAGCTTGCCGACGAACGGCACATGCTGGGCCACCCACGACAGCTTGCCGTCATCGGGCTGGTCGCCGAGATTGCTGGTCAGCCATGGCTTGATATGGTTGGCGAAGAACGGGGCGAAGATGAAAAGCCCCCACATGCCGTAGATGATCGAGGGAATGCCGGCCAGCAGCTCGATCGCCGAGGCCACCGGCGAGCGCAACCAGGCGGGTGCCACTTCGGAAAGGTACAGCGCGATGCCGAAGCTCACCGGCACCGCGATCAGCAACGCAATAAGGGATGTGGCAATCGTGCCGTACACCGGCACCAGCGCACCGTACACATCGTTGCCCGGATCCCACGCCGTGCTGACCAGGAAGTGCCAGCCGAACGTGGCAAAGGCACTGCGACCACCCCACAGCGTGGCGCCGGCCGCACCGAGCAGGGCGGCCAGTACCAGCAGCGCACAGCCCATCAGCAACCAGCGAAACAGCCGCTCGTGGCGGGCGTCGCGGCGACTGCGCTGTTCCGTGGCAATGGCGTGCGGGGCAGCGGAAGTGGCGGGCATGTTTGAACTCTGCGGAGCAATTTGTATGGAGTTCCCGGCCCCCGTTCGCCCTGAGCGTAGACCCGAAGGGTCGAAGTCGAAGGGCTGCCCCTTCGACTCCCCTGCGCTACGCTCAGGGTGAACGGGACTGAGGTATCCCCGCAGCCTTCCTCCCATCACATGGAAGGAAGGCTGGCAGTCAATGTTTGAAATCGGAAGCCCAGTAAGCCTCGATCCGGCTGACCAACGCCGTCGGCAGCGGCACGTAATCGAGTGCGGCGGCATCCTGCTGGCCGTGCTCCAGCGACCATTTGAAGAAGTCGAATGCCACCTTGCTGTTCGCGGCGTTCTTCGGCGTCTTGTACATGATCATCCAGGTGGTGGCGGTGATCGGCCATGCCTGGGCGCCCGGCGCATTCGTCATGATCAGGTTGAAGTCCTTTGCGCTGGCCCAGTCCGCGGTGGCGGCGGCAGCGGCGAAGCTGGCGGCGCTCGGCACGATGACGTTGCCGGTGGCGTTCTTCAGGTCAATCCAGGCGAGCTTGTTCTTCACCGCGTAGGCGTATTCGACGTAGCCGATCGAACCCTTGATCTGCTGGACGTACTGGGAGACACCTTCGTTACCCTTGCCACCCACGCCGGTCGGCCATTCCACGGCGGTACCAAACTTCGCCTTGGCCGCCCACTCCGGGCTGACCTTGGACAGGAAGTTGGTGAAGTTGAACGTGGTACCCGAACCATCCGAGCGATGTACCACCGTGATCTTGTCGGCGGGCAGGGCGAGGCCGGCGTTCAATGCGGCAATCTTCGGGTCGTTCCAGCGGTTGATCTTGCCGAGGAAGATGTCGGCCAGAGTGGTGCCGTCCAGCTTGATCTGATCGGCCTTCACGCCGGCGATGTTGACCACCGGCACGATGCCGCCGACCACGATCGGAAACTGGCCCAGACCGAACTTCTGCAGTTCCTCTCCCTTCATGGGCGCATCGGAGGCGCCGAAGTCGATCGTGCCTTCCTTGATCTGCGCGATGCCCGCGCCGGAACCGACCGACTGGTAGTTGAGATGGTTGCCGGTTTTTTCGGCATACGCGGCCGACCACTTGGACATGACGGGGTAGACGAAGCTGGAGCCGGCACCGGTGATATCGGTGGCCTGCGCGGCCATGCCGAACGTCGAGGCGACGGCAATCGCGGCGATGGCGGCGAATCGAAGCGGGGATTTGCAAGAGGTCAACACGGTAGCTCCTTGACGGATGTCGGATTGGACTCCGCCATTTCAGGCCTTTCGTGTTGCCATTGGATGTAATGAATGTTTCAGACAGATGACAGTGGTCGATCGGATTGTCATCGAGGCCTCGTCGAGCTGGCCTGCCGATCGTCTGTCAAGGCAGCCTGGGTGCGGCTTCAGGTCACATCGAGGCCGCTGTGCGCATGCTCGAACAGCTCGAGCTGGCGCCAGCGGTTGACCACGCTGCAGAACAGTTCGGCGGTGCGCTCGGCATCGTAGACGGCGGAATGCGCCTCGCGGCTGTCGAACGGCAGGCCGGCCGCCAGCACCGCCTTGCTGAGCACGGTTTGCCCATACGCAAGTCCACCGAAGCTGACCGTGTCGAAGCAGCTGAAAGGATGAAAGGGATTGCGCTTGTGCCCGGTGCGACGCACGGCCATGTTGAGAAAGCCCAGGTCGAACGCGGCGTTGTGGCCAACCAGAATGGCGCGCTGGCAGCCGGTCTCGCGCATCGCCTCGCGCACCACATGAAAGATATGATCCAGTGCCAGGCGCTCGGCCAGTGCGCCGCGCAGCGGGTTGCCCGGATCGATGCCGGTGATTTCCAGCGAGCGCGGATCGAGGTTCGCGCCGGGGAACGGCTCCACGTGCGTCGACACGGTTGCCTGCGGATGCAGAAAACCATCGGCAGCCATGCGCAGAGGGATTGCTGCGATTTCCAGCAGGGCATCGTGCTGGGCATCGAAACCTCCGGTTTCGACATCGACCACCACTGGCAGGAAGCCGCGGAATCGTTCGGCCATCCGGATGGCTGCAGAGCAGGAAAGATCAGGCATTGAGCAAGCATAACAGCAGCATCCGTGCCTCCTTCAGGTCCAGGCCAGTCAGACATTGCCCCATGCCGCTGGCGGGAACCGCGCGAACGCGAATCGGCCGGCGCAAGAGTTTCCGCGCATGCGTGCATTGGAGCGTCGTAATCTGGTTGTCATTTGCGATTTATGGGAGTGTCACATTCATCACGCAAACTTAATACAAGCGCGACGCACCTGACCCATCGATGGCTCATCCCGGCCATGGCTGAAGCGCCTGAGCACTACAACTTTGCCCTCGACACGGAGCACCTGATCATGCGCAACAAATTCGTCGCCGCAGCCATCACTGCCGTGCTCGGCACACTCAGTCTCGGCGCGCACGCCGATGAGAATACTGTCAATACCTTCAGTGACCTTTTTACCCAGGGTCATGTCGATGGCGAGCTTCGTCTGTACGATTTCAATCGTAGCTATGACTACGATGTTGCGGCGAAGCCGAGTGCCCGTGCCTTTGGTGGCTCGATTCTGCTCAATGCACAGACCGCCTCGCTGGATGGCTTCAGCGCCGGCGCATCGCTGGTCGGTGCGGATGCGCTGGGCTCGCTGGCCGACAATCCGAAGCGGGTCGATACCACGCTGATGGGCGCCAGCGATTCGCTGACGGCGCTGAGCCAAGCCTATCTGCAGTACAAGAACGACTGGGTCATGGCACGTGTCGGTTATCAGTATCTGGATACACCGTGGATGGGCGGCAACGATAGTCGTCTGATACCTGGCTCGTACGAAGCTTTGAGCGCTGTTTTCACGCCGGTGAAGGGCTGGAACATCATCGGCATTCGCGAACTCAGTTACAGGAGCCGCACCTCCGACGATTACTTCAATGACAACAACTACTACGCCAGCGCCTATCTGGGCGACACGCTATACGGTGGCAACCAGGGGTTGCCGCTGACGGCGAAACAGACCAGCGGCACGTGGGCTGTGGGTAGCACGTACATCAACGCTGGCCTGAAGGCGCAGGGCTGGTACTACGACTTCCTCGATTTTGCCCGCATGGGCTATGCCGACGGCAGCTATGTCTTCAAGACCGGTACCGGCTTCGATCCGGTCATCGGCTTTCAAGGCCTGACCGAGAATGGCGGCGGTTCCGGCAACGTACTGGTGGAAAACAAGCTCAAGATCAACGGCATTGCCGGTAGCAACGTGCAGAGCCGCGTCTGGGGCGCCGACCTCGGCGTGGTGATTCCGAACGGCCGCTTCGATGTGTACTACAACAAGGTGGAGCAGGAAACCGGTGCGGTCATCGGCGACGGTTCGATCATTTCGCCGTTCACCGCCAATTACGCTAGTGATCCGCTATACACCACCTCGATGATCCGTGGTCTGGTGGAAGCGGGCCCCGGTCACGCGTGGAAGGCCAGGATGACCTACGGCTTCTTCGACAACAAGCTGCAGCTGGTCGGCGCTTATGCCAAGTACATCACGGATCTGAACGGCGACTTTCACGATATCTACTTCGACGTCATCTACAACTTTGACGGTTTCCTCAAAGGCTTTCAGATCCGTGACCGCTGGGAAAAATCCTCGGGCGGCATCAACAACCTGAATCCGGGCAATCAACCGTTCACCTACAACCGCTTGATGATCAGCTACAAGTTCTGAGCCTTTGGCAGCCGCACGAAGCACGATGAATCGGTAACGACCATGTTCTGAATTGTCATACGCTCGTGGCAGACTGCGTCCGTTGAGAGTTATCGCAAGGGAGTTCGACGCATGGATGGAAAACGGCGGCTATTGCCCGCCGTTTTCTTTTGCGCTGCATGGAGGCGGATATGGGCGCCAGGCCTCCGTCCATCAACGCGCCGCGGCCACCGCGTGGCCGCAAGGCTTCATCTGCGCGGCTTGCAGGTAGCAGGTCTGCGCGAAATGCCAATTCGATATGAGGATGACGACATCCGTGGCTGCCCTGTGCGTGGCAGCGTCCTGATGACGGAGTGCCGACCCGAGGCTGGCGATTCGCCTGCTCAACGGTTGTCCAGCGTTGCCCCGGTCAGCAGTCCACGGGCCAGCATGCCGCACTGGCGCCGATACAGGATCAGTTGCCATTGTCGGCCACCGACCTGTCGCCACAATACCGCCGAGCGCACGGCGGCGAGCAGGTTGGCGCGCACCTTTTCCACCACGGCAGGCAGCTGCAGCTGCTGTGGATTGCCACTCACCATCACTCGCG